>OASD01000068.1_pt1 | contig 71402 bp, 47 predicted proteins | sample 1475531 | NCBI WGS metagenome assembly OASD01 (sample SAMEA3360668, study PRJEB22359) | human gut metagenome | biome: ENVO:urban biome; feature: ENVO:human-associated habitat; material: ENVO:feces | place: Bangladesh | collected 2011
GCGCCGATGGTACTGCAATGCAATGCGGGAGAGTAGGTAGCCGCCTCCTTTGAAGTGAGCCTCAAGGATAACTTTATCCTTGAGGCTTTTTCTGTTTTATACGAAATGATTATCTCTTATAATAATTAGATCTATGAACCAAAAGCGTAATATTGTAACTGCTTTCTTGCTTATTCTGGCATTGCCGTTATTTGCCTTTACTTCGGCTTCTGCAAAGCCAAAGCATAAGTTTGAGATAAAAGGCGGTAATTTTGTGTATGACGGAAAGCCTATCCAGATTCATTCTGGTGAGATGCACTATTCTCGTGTGCCAGCCCCATATTGGCATCATCGTTTGAAGATGATGAAAGCTATGGGTTTGAACGCTGTTGCTACTTACGTCTTTTGGAATTTTCATGAGACAGCTCCTGGCAAATGGGACTGGACAACTGATAACCACAACCTGAAAGGCTTTCTTAAAGCAGCTTCAGATGAAGGCATGATGGTAATTCTCCGTCCTGGTCCTTACGCTTGTGGTGAATGGGAGTTCGGTGGCTATCCTTGGTGGTTGCAGAAAGTGAAAGGTATGGAGATTCGTACCTACAACAAGCCTTTTCTTGATTCTTGCCGTGTTTATATCAACCAGCTCGCTGCTCAAGTCAAGGATTTCCAGGTCACGAAGGGTGGCCCAATAGTAATGGTTCAAGCTGAAAACGAGTTTGGCTCATATGTTGATCAACGTAAGGATATCCCCCTTGAAGCTCATCGTAAGTATAGTGCAGCCATTCGTCAGATGCTGTTGGATGGAGGCTTTAATATTCCAATGTTCACTTCCGACGGTTCTTGGCTTTTCAATGGTGGTACAATAGAAGGTGCGTTGCCCACGGCCAATGGCGAAGATAACGTGGACAATCTCAAAAAGACAGTGAACCAGTATCATGGCGGAGTTGGTCCTTATATGGTCGCTGAGTTCTACCCTGGCTGGCTCGACCATTGGAATGAACCGTTTCAGAAAGTTTCCGCTGACCGTGTTGCCAAACAAACAAAAAAATATCTTGACGCAGGTGTTAGTTTCAATTTCTACATGGCGCATGGCGGAACCAATTTCGGCTTTACTTCTGGCGCCAATTATACAAACGCCCGCAATATACAGCCAGACATCACTAGCTACGATTATGACGCTCCGATTAGTGAGGCCGGATGGGTTACACCAAAATTTGATGCCGTGCGCAGCGTTATCAAGCAAAGCGTAAAATATGCCGTGCCAGCGGTGCCACAGCGCATTCCTGTCATAACTCCTATAATCAAGTTGCAAAATACTGTCGGCCTGTTTGACATCATAGAGTCAGAAAATCCAGTTGAGAGCGACACGTTGCTGACCTTTGAAGATATGAATCAAGGTAATGGCTATATGCTTTACCGTCGTCGTTTCAACCAGCCGATAAGTGGCATGATGCATGTTCTTGGCATAGCAGACTTTGCCACTGTGTATGTCAATGGCGAGAAAGTGGGCGAGCTCAACCGTCTCACAGGCAAGGATAGCCTGCAGGTATCAGTGCCGTTCAACTCTACTCTTGACATCCTTGTGGAGAACTTGGGCCGTATAAACTATGGCGCGCGTATAAACTCAAACCTCAAGGGCATCACAGAGCCTATAACAATCAATGACAACGAGATTACAGGCAACTGGCAGATTTATGGTGTCCCAATGGATAAGATGCCTGTGATGCCAAAGATGCGCTCGCCTTATGTGAAGGGTCAGCCGACACTTTATTTTGGCACGTTTGAACTTGACAAGGTTGGCGACACGTTCCTTGACATGGAAAAATGGGGCAAGGGCATTGTCTTTGTCAATGGCGTTAATCTCGGTCGTTACTGGAAGGTAGGCCCTCAGCAAACGCTCTATCTTCCCGGCTGCTATTTGCACAAAGGCCAGAACACCGTGGTGGTGTTTGAGCAGCTTAATGATGAGAAAAAGACAGAACTGGTTGGCGTAGACACACCCGTGCTTGATCGATTGGTGAAAGAATAATACATGTTTTAAGCAAATCCTTAAATCCTATGAAGAAATCCTATTTCGCAATCGGCCTCTTGGTACCATTCGCAGCTCAAGCTTATGGTGCCAAGAAGGCGAAAGCCAACAGTGACCCTAAAAAGCCAAACGTAATTATCATCCTCGCCGATGACCTTGGCTACGGAGACCTGGGCTGCTATGGCGCAAAGAACGTGAAGACCCCAAATGTTGACCGTCTGGCTCAACAAGGCATACGCTTCACTGACACGCACGCCGTGGCTGCGACAAGTACGCCTTCAAGATATTCGCTTCTTACGGGCGAATATGCTTGGCGACGCCCAGACACTGATATTGCTGCTGGCAACGCCGGCATGATAATACGTCCGGAGCAATACACGATGGCAGATATGTTCCGCAGTCAGGGGTACCGTACTTGCGCAATCGGAAAGTGGCATCTTGGACTTGGAGATAAGGCAGGGACACAGGATTGGAATGCGCCGTTGCCTGCCTCGCTTGCCGACTTGGGTTTCGATTACCATTATATCATGGCGGCCACGGCCGACCGTGTGCCGTGTGTGTTTATCGAGAATGGTAGTGTTGCCAACTGGGACCCTGCCGCGCCAATAGAGGTGAACTATGAGCATAATTTCCCAGGCGAGCCGACAGGCAAAGACAATCCGGAACTGTGCTATAACCTGAAGTCGAGCCATGGTCACAACATGTCGATAGTGAACGGCATAGGCCGTATCGGCTTTATGAAAGGTGGCGGCAAGGCATTGTGGAAAGACGAGAACATCGCTGACTCAATAACGTCGCATGCTATCAACTTCATAAAAGCCAATAAGGACAACCCGTTCTTCATGTATTTCGCCACAAACGATGTTCATGTGCCTCGTTTCCCGAACCAGCGTTTTCGCGGGAAGAGCGGCATGGGACTCAGAGGCGATGCCATAGTACAGTTCGACTGGTCTGTGGGACAGATAATGTCGACGCTGGAAAAACTTGGGATAGCGGACAACACTCTGATACTGCTAACGAGTGATAACGGCCCCGTGGTTGACGATGGATACCAAGACCGTGCCGAAGAGTTGCTTAATGGCCATGAGCCTTCTGGACCATGGCGTGGCAACAAGTACAGTGCGTTCGAGGGAGGCACCTGCGTGCCGGCTATCGTGTGCTGGCCAGGCAAGGTGAAAGCCGGGCAGACCTCAGACGCGCTCGTGTCGCAAATAGATTTCTTCCGTTCGTTCAACAGTCTTGTCGGCGCGCGTTTGCCACAGGGAAGCGCTCCTGACAGCCAAGACCAAATAAAGACACTGCTTGGTGAAGACGCTGTCGGTCGTGATTATGTCCTTGAGTTATCATCGAACCACGTGCTTTCTGCTCGCACGAAGAAATGGAAGTACATTGAGCCTAATGACGGTCCAAAGATGATAACATGGGGACCGAAGATAGAGACAGGTAACTGTCCTTCGCCACAGCTTTATGACATCAGTTCAAGCAAGTGGGAAAGCGACAATGTTGCCGAGAAGAACCCGCAGGTGGTATACGACATGCAGAATATCTTGCGTCGCGAACGCCAGAAATAAAATAATCAGATGCTTCAGCTCGTTCTATTAATGTATGGACTGGACTTATAAGATAAGACGAGTGAAGATTGTTTTCGTGCTTACGGCTATTCTTGTAGCCGTCAGCTCGCTTTTTGTCTCCAAGACGCTTACCGACAACTTGAAGCGGGAAGAACATGGACGCATGGAAGTGTGGGCGGAAGCGATGAAGTCGCTAAGTAAGGCTGACGGGAACACCGACCTCAGTCTCGTGTTGAAGGTGCTCAATGAGAACGATTACATTCCCGTGATTTTACTCGACCGTCGCGGCAACGTCACAGACTATCGCAATGTTAGTCTTCGTGGCGCCAATCGTGCTGACAGCTTGCGCGACGCACGCCAATTGGCGCTAAACTGGATTGCCGAAGGACACGTCATCAGGGTGACAATAGATAACGTTGACAATAGTTATATTAACGTATGCTATGACGAGTCGCTCATCCTCAAGCGTCTCACTATTTTCCCGTTCGTACAGCTTGCCGTGGTCGTCATCTTCGTAGTCTTGGCGGTGTTTGCCCTTCTTGCTTCAAAACGCGCTGAGCAGAACAGGGTGTGGGCAGGTTTGTCGAAGGAGACGGCCCATCAGCTCGGCACGCCCATCAGCTCGCTTATGGCATGGGTGGAAGTGCTGAAAGAGGAATATCCCGACGACGCTCTTATTCCGGAACTTGACAAGGACGTCAGCAGGCTGCGACTTATCAGCGACCGCTTCTCGAAGATAGGGTCTAAGCCAGAACTTGCCATGGTGAGCCTGCAAGAAGTGCTGGCCCACGTAGTGGATTATATCGATCGCCGCACGAGCCACAATGTGGTCATTCGGTGTCAATTACCCGACCATGACGTGATGGTCAACATCAATGCCGCCCTCTTCGAATGGGTGATTGAAAACCTGTGCAAGAATGCCGTCGACGCCATGAACGGCGGCCCCGGGACAATATCCATCGCGGTAATGGAGACTGGACAGAAAGTCGCAATAGATGTTGTCGACACTGGCAAGGGCATCAGCAAGAAAAACATTAAGAATGTGTTCCGTCCAGGATTTACTACCAAGAAGCGTGGTTGGGGGCTCGGCCTTTCGCTCGCCAAGCGAATAATAGAGGAATATCACAAAGGCCGGATATTCGTCAAGTCATCGGAGGTTGGCGTCGGCACGACATTCCGCATTGAGCTGTGGAAAATAAATTAGGGATGAATGAAAGGTTAAGTCGTATACTTTGCATGTTTTTTTGCTTATATTTGCATAGTAATTATCAAAAAAACAAAGCCTTATGAAAAAGTATTTGTTATTGTTGCTTGTATGTTTCTGCACAAGTGCGGTGATGGCGCAGAGACCATTTGAGCCTACCTATTTAGGTACGTTGGCTGGTTTGACATTGAATTTAGATGACAATGTGCCAAATCGCTATGAGTTTGAAATTCCTATGACGAAAGAAAAAGTCAATACCACGACATGGCAAGACACTTATTTAGAAGAGGGTTGGAATCAATGCTATTATGAGATATGCATTTCCATTAACATGAATCAATATTAGAGACTTTACTCCTGCGTTATTATGAGGTTAAAAGTCATCTGTACATTCTTGCTGTGTCTGTTTGGAGTTGCAAACCTTGCAGCCCAGTTGCCTCATGACTTCCGCTCAGAGCAGATATTCTTAGGTGTCGCCAAGACGGAGTGGGCACCAAACGACACGATAGAGGCGAATGGCATTGTCACGTGTTTGGCGAGCGGAAACATCCGTCCTTATAGCCGATACCTTTATATTGAGTTGCTTGATTCTTCAGACTCCGTGATCGTGCGGCAAAAGGTTGGATGCGAAGAGAATGGACGTTTTCGTGCTTAAATACCCACCGTGTCGGTAGCGGGCGTAGGCGTTTATTACGTGCGAGCTTATACCAACCTTATGCGCAACTTTTCAGGGGAGAACTTCGCCTTGCAGCCAGTGCTCATAGGCAAGGCTTTCCCTAAACGAGAGAAAGGAAATGGCGTGTTGAAGTGTTCGATATACCCCGAAGGCGGTTTCCTCGTGGAAAATCAAGTGCAAGGCATCGTGGGTTCTGTCACGGATTATTCGGGGAAAGCCATAAGCGGAGTAAAACTTTCGGTTGTCAACGATAAGGGTGACACCCTGTGCGTGGGTAAGACCCGGACATCGGGTTTGGCCAATTTGAAGTTCGTGCCATTGGCCGCGAGGCATTACAAGTTGTTTGTGACTGACAACGGCGTGACCACATCGCTTGAAATTCCGCAAGCGTACCCAGACAGGATGAAACTGCAATGCGCCATCAATGGCAATAAATTGATGTTTGAGGTGCTCAACGCCAATGGTTCATTGCCCGCCAGCAGGCTGTATTTGTACGACAAGGCGAATGGTCTCGTGTTGATAGGTAAGGGCCGGCCATCGGGTATCGTGCCGCTTGGCAATCGACTTGGTGTCACCACGGTATTCTTGACCGACAGCGTCGGGAATGTGTTGTCAGAATCATCTTTGACATCAAAATACCGAATGACGGAGTTGCCGTCGTTGCCCGATACCATTGCCGCAGACAGCATAGGCGCGTGGCGCGGACAAGTCGAAGGTTCGCTCGAAAGGCATTTTCTATACTCCGTTTGGGTTATCGGTGGTAAAGGGGAATCCCAAGACAACAGTCGCTCCGGGCAAATACCGACTGCTTATGGATGTGGTGTCGCCAACAGACATAACCTCATTCGAGCGAGACATCGTGGTCAGCGAATGAGAGAAAATAAAAAAACTTTGTGAATAAATTGCGAGTTGTTTTGGCTTATATCGGAAAATATTAGTAACTTTGCACACCAAATGTGTAGTTTAGAGGAACTTAAGATAGATTTGAAGGATTTGAGTGAGGGCGTGAGCACGTTCCGCTTCAACCTCGGTGATGCCTGGTTTGAGTCGCTCGAAGAGGGTGAAATCAAGCAAGGCAATGTCAGCGTGTCCATAGACGTTGACCGCACTGATGACTATTTTAACCTCGACTTCCACGTTGAAGGCTTTGTCACAGTGCCTTGCGACCGTTGTCTCGACGACATGGACCAACCCATCGTCAACGACCAGCACCTCGTGGCAAAGTTTGGAGAAGAATACTCGGAGGATGATGATATCATCACGGTGCCTGAGAAAGAAGGAATGCTCGACACCTCGTGGCTCATCTATCAGTTTGTAGAACTCGCCGTACCACTCAGGCATGTGCATGCACCTGGAAAATGCAATCCTGCCATGATGAAGATTCTTGAAGAACATTCAGCCGCCCGAAGCGGTGATGGTGACGACGAGAAACCTGTGGACTCGCGATGGGCTGCCCTCTCGCAAATAAAAATCAATAATTAAAATTAATACTCAAAATGGCACATCCAAAAAGAAGACAGTCAAAGACTCGTACACTTAAGCGTAGAACTCACGATAAGGCCGTAGCTCCCACGCTGGCCGTATGCCCTAACTGTGGCGCTTACTATGTTTACCACACAGTATGCCCAACTTGCGGCTACTATCGTGGCAAGGTCGCTATCGTCAAAGAGGCCGCTGAGTAATGGCTAAGGTCAACGCAGTGATTACGGGCGTTGGTGGCTACGTGCCCGACTACATCCTCACCAATGAGGAGCTGTCGCGCATGGTGGACACCAGCGACGAGTGGATCAGAACGCGTGTAGGCATCAGGGAGCGTCGCATTCTCACCGAGGAAGGCCTTGGCGCCAGCTACATGGCCCGCAAGGCCTGCAAGCAGTTGCTGAAGAAAACCGGTGCGGATCCCGATTCCATAGATGCCCTTATCGTCTCAACGACGACTCCTGACTATCCTTTCCCGTCAACGGCAAGCATCGTCGTCGGCAAGCTCGGACTGAAAAACGCTTTCGCGTTCGACATGTCGTGCGCTTGCTGCGGATTCATTTACGCCCTCGACACCGCGTCGTCGATGATACAGTCGGGACGCTACAAGAAGGTGATAGTTTGCTCCGCGGAGAAGATGTCGTCGGTCGTTGACTGGACAGACCGCCAGACGTGTGTCCTTTTCGGCGACGGCGCGGGTGCCGTGCTCGTTGAGGCCACTGAGGAGGAAGGCGTGGGTTTCCAAGACTCCATGCTCCTTACCGATGGCAAGGGCTTGCCTTTCCTTCACATGAAAGCTGGAGGCTCGGTATGCCCGGCGTCCCATTTCACCATTGACAATCGTCTGCACTACGTCTATCAAGAAGGCCGCACGGTGTTCCGCCACGCGGTGACTTACATGAGCGACGACGTGGCAGAGGTGATGCAGCGCAATGGGCTGGACAACACCAACCTCAATTGGATTATCCCACACGAGGCCAACCTCCGCATCATAGACGCGGTGGCAAAGAGAGCCAACTTGCCTCTAGACAAGGTGGTTATCAACATTGACCACTATGGCAATACCTCGTCCGCCACGATACCATTGGCACTTTGGGACAACGAGGCCAACTTCAAGAAGGGTGACAATATCATCTTCACAGCCTTCGGAGCAGGTTTCGTTCATGGTGCCATCTATTACAAGTGGGGTTACGACGGTGCTTCCGCGGGAACCGACGCAAAGTAACGTTTATATCGCATCTTAAATATCAAGCGCGTTTTTCTTGCCGTTGCGGCAGGAAAAACGCGCTTGATATTTTATTTCTACAACATATTTTCCGGCTTTTAGGAGAGTTTATGATGAAAAATGGCTAACTTTGCAACAGTGTTACACTCAATGAAATAGAATTCTTTTTCAATGCATAAGGCCGGTTTCGTAAATATTGTAGGCAACCCCAATGTGGGCAAGTCTACGCTGATGAACCAACTCGTTGGCGAGCGCATCAGCATCGCCACGTTCAAGGCACAGACCACTCGTCATCGCATCATGGGCATCGTCAACACCGACGACTGCCAGATAGTCTTTTCCGACACTCCGGGCGTGCTGAAGCCCAACTACAAGATGCAGGAATACATGTTGCAGTTCTCTGAGTCGGCTCTTGCCGACGCCGACATCCTGCTCTATGTCACTGATGTCGTGGAGAACCCGGAAAAGAACCTCGACTTCGTGGAGAAGGTGCGGGAGATGAGGATTCCCGTCTTGGTGCTTGTCAACAAGATAGACGAGCTGCAGGGCGCGAAGTCGACAGAGCGTCTTGGCGAGATAGTGGAGAAGTGGCATTCGCTGCTCCCCAACGCGGAGATTCTGCCCCTGTCAGCTTCCAACAAGTTTGGCGTTGACATGCTCATGAAGCGCATCAAGGAGCTGCTTCCCGAAAGCCCGGCTTATTTCTCTAAAGACCAGCTCACCGACAAGCCCGCGAGGTTCTTCGTCTCGGAGATTATCCGCGAGAAGATATTGCGCTACTACGACAAGGAGGTGCCCTATTCCGTGGAGGTCGTGGTGGAGCGATTCAAGGAAGACGAACACCACATCCACATCAACGCGGTGATTTACGTGGAGCGCGACTCCCAAAAAGGCATCATCATAGGCCATCAAGGCGTGGCGCTGAAAAAGGTGTCCACCGAGGCGCGCAAGGGCCTTGAGCGATTCTTTGGCAAGTCGGTTTATCTCGACATCTTCGTCAAGGTAGACAAGGATTGGCGCAACTCAGAGCGTGAACTCGACAATTTCGGTTACAATCCGCAATAAGGATTGTGTATATTAATCAATGTTTTTCTCCCCTGACTGCAAGGCAGGGCGCACTCTCGCAAGAGGCGAGGGCCGAAGAATGTTAAACTTCAGAAATCAAACAATTCAGAATGGCAAATTTAGTAGCTATTGTCGGACGCCCCAACGTGGGTAAGTCCACACTTTTCAACCGTCTCACACAAAGTCGTCGCGCCATCGTGAGCGACGTGGCCGGCACCACTCGTGACCGTCAGTATGGCAAGTGCTCATGGAGCGGCCGCGAGTTTTCCGTGGTAGACACTGGCGGTTGGGTAGTCAAGTCAGACGACATATTCGAGGACGCCATACGCAAGCAGGTGCTTGTGGCATCAGATGAGGCCGACCTCGTGCTTTTTCTCGTGGATATTGAGACAGGCGTGACCGACTGGGATGAGGACGTGGCCAAGATTCTGCGCCGCGCCAAGTTGCCCGTGATATTGGTGGCCAACAAGGTAGACAACAGCGGCATGGCTTATGCGTCCGCGGAGTTCTACAAGCTCGGTTTGGGTGACCCTCAGTGCATCAGCGCCGCCACGGGTGGCGGAACGGGCGACTTGCTCGACCTGATAATCACCAAGCTGCCTGCCGACGACAAGGACGACCTTGAGGACGAGCTTCCGCGTTTCGCCGTCGTGGGCCGTCCTAACGCGGGCAAGTCGAGCATCGTAAACGCTTTCCTCGGCGAGGATCGCAACATCGTCACGGAGATAGCCGGAACCACGCGCGACAGCATATACACGCGATTCAATAAGTTCGGCTTCGACTTCTATCTCGTCGACACCGCCGGCATACGCCGAAAGAACAAGGTGTCGGAAGACCTGGAGTTTTATAGTGTGATGCGCTCCATTCGTGCCATAGAAAACAGCGACGTGTGCATCCTCATGATTGACGCCACTCGTGGCATCGAGGCGCAAGACATGAACATCTTCCAGCTCATTCAGCGAAACAACAAGAGTCTCGTGGTGGTGGTCAACAAGTGGGACTTGGTGGAGGACAAGAGCCAGCAAGCCATCGACACTTTCAAGAACGCCATTTACAACCGCATGGCGCCGTTTACCGACTTCCCCGTCATCTTCGCCTCCGCACTGACGAAGCAGCGCATCTTCAAGGTGCTTCAGACGGCAGTGGATGTCTACAAGAACCGCACGGCACATGTGGGCACCAACAAGCTCAACGAGGTGATGCTGCCTATCATAGAGCAGACACCGCCACCATCGACAAAGGGTAAGTTCATAAAGATAAAATACTGCTCGCAGTTGCCCAACACGCAGATACCATCTTTCGTGTTCTATGCCAACCTGCCACAGTATATCAAGGAGCCTTACCGTCGCTTCTTGGAGAATAAGATTCGTGAGAACTGGTCTATGCACGGTTGTCCAATCAATGTGTTCATCCGTCAGAAATGATGCGCAAGTTTTTCTTTTTCCTGCTGTTCCCGCTTCTTGTCGCTTGTTCCGGCAAGCCTTCGGGTCCCGATGCCGCATTGTTGGCGTCGCAGGCCGCAAAGGTGTATTATGACCAGTTGCTGAAAGGCGACTATGGCAGTTTCGTGGATGGGCGCTACCAACCCACGCGCATGCCCGAGAGCCTTCGTCAGCAGCTCATAGCCAATGCCAAGATGTTCGTGGCGCAACAGGAAAAAGACCATAAAGGCATAAAGCTGGTGTCGGTGACCGATGGCCGTGCCGACACCGCCAAGCATGTCGCCAACGCTTTCCTCACGTTCACCTATGGCGATGGCAAAAAAGAACAAGTCGTCGTGCCCATGGTGGAGGTGGACAAGGTGTGGTATATGAGATAAGGCGCAATGCGCCAAAAGACATCAATTTAATTTGATAATAATATTTTACAAAAGGTCTTCTGAGAATCGATTTTTTTCAATCGAGCTGTCTCTTTGTTGGAAATGACGCGATTATAGGCTGTTTTGATAAATTATTGGACGTCAACACGTTATAAGCTTTACGGTTTCCGAGCGTCGTTTTTACGCTAAAATAACGTCGCCGTTACACTGTAATCGCGTCGCCGTTACGGTGCAATCGCGTTGCCGTTACACCGTAATCGCGTCGCCGTTTCAGTGTAACGGCGACGTCATTTGGCTATTATGGCAACAAAATCTGGTTAAAAAGCCGCCTGCGGTGCAGCAAAGGGGCACCTCCAAGCCATTTTTCCGCTCTAAAAGCACCTGTTCCCAAGTGTTAAATTTTAGCAATAATATTTTACATTTTAGCGTGGTCGCGTGTTGTCGTTCCTTTGTTTCCACGTCAGTGCGTGAGAGCGTAAAGTGCCGGCTTAGCTTTTCCTTTTGGCCTCCTTCACCTTGCGGAACAGGTCGGAAGCGAACACGAGGTCATTGAGCTGCTCGTTGGTGGAGTCAATCACCTCGTCCTTGGTTCCCTGCCATTCCTTATGTCCCTTATAAATGAAAATGATGTTCTCGCCAATGCCCATCACGGAGTTCATGTCGTGGGTATTGATGATTGTGGTTATGCCATATTCCTTTGTTATCCCCGACAGCAGTTCGTCTATCACGAGCGATGTCTTCGGGTCGAGTCCGGAGTTCGGTTCGTCGCAAAACAAGTATTTCGGGTTGAGCACTATGGCCCTTGCTATCGCCACGCGCTTTTGCATGCCGCCGGATATCTCAGCGGGATACTTGTTTTGCGCGTCGAGCAGGTTGACACGCTCCAGGCATTCTTGCGCCCTCTTGTCGCGCTCGCGGCTGTTGAGCGATGAGAACATGTCGAGTGGGAAGCGCACGTTCTCCAGCACGGTGAGCGAGTCGAAGAGCGCCGAGCCTTGAAACACCATTCCCATCTCTCGCCTTAGTTCCACTTTGGCTTTCTTGCTCATCGTGACGGTGTCTCTCCCGTCGAATAGCACCTCGCCACTCGTTGGCGTGAGCAGGCCTATGATGTTTTTCATCAGCACCGTCTTTCCCGATCCGCTCTGTCCGATTATGAGGTTTGTCTTGCCCGTCTCGAACGTGGTGTTGATATCGAGGAGCACCGTCTTGTCGCCGAAGCTCTTGGTCAAGTGTTTTATTTCTATCATGACAGTAATTCAGTTAGGAAGACATCGGAGAAGAGAATCAGCACGCTGGAGCACACCACGGCGTTTGTAGAGGCCGTGCCCACTTCCACGGAGCCGCCCTCTACCGTGTAGCCGAAGTATGATGAGACGCTTGATATGATGAAAGCGAAAAACAGGCTCTTGATGATGCTCATCCACACGAACCACTCGTTGAAGGCGTGGTGCATGCCGGAGGTGAGGTCCTCGGGCGACATCATGTGGCCCACGAAAGCCGTGGCGTAAGCGCCGATGACGCCAAGCGCCGACGAGAAGATTACGAGGAAAGGCATGATGGTGACCAACCCCAATATCTTTGGCAAGATGAGGTAGGAGGCTGAGTTCACGCCCATTATGTCGAGGGCGTCTATCTGTTGTGTCACCCTCATGGTGCCAAGTTCCGAAGCTATGTTCGAGCCCACCTTTCCAGAGAGAATCAAGCACATGATGGAAGACGAGAACTCCAGCAGCATGATTTCTCGCGTCACGTAGCCCGTCACCCAATGTGGCATCCACGGACTTTGGATGTTCACCTTCATCTGTATGCAGATGACGGCTCCGATGAAGAAACTTATGAGCAGCACTATGCCTATGGAGTTGATGCCGAGTTGCGACATCTCCTTCACGTAGCGTTTGGCGAACATCCGCATGCGCTCCGGGATGGAGAACGTGCGCCCCATAAGCATGAGGTAGCTGCCGAAGGTGGTGAGGTAACGGTGTGCTAAACGTATGATGAACATGCTTTTCCTTAATATTAAATATGTGTGAGAAAGACCCTAATATGTGTGCAAAAGTACCCAAAATCCCTTTAAAACCGTAATTTAATGGAGAGTTTTTCCCTTTCGCGTCGTTATTACTCCTTTTTTTATTAATTTTGTGGCAAAAATACACAGCACAAGCTATGGATATGGCAGAAGATATTATTCAGCGACAGCAAGATGACATCCAGGGGCAAGCTCCTGCCCAGGGGCAAGACGCGCCACAAGAGCAATCGCCCGTCCAGGGGCAAGCAAGCCCAGTGGAAGATGCCGAGCGTCTCGACGAGATGATCATGGAGCGGTTGCCACGCCAAGAGCTTCATACTCAAGGACTGGTGAAACGTTATGGGCGTCGCACCGTTGCCGACCATGTGTCGTTCAACGTGAAGCAAGGCGAGATAGTGGGATTGCTTGGCCCCAATGGCGCGGGCAAGACCACGTCCTTTTACATGACCACCGGACTTATCATCCCCAACGAGGGCCACGTATATATCGACGACAAGGAAATCACCGATTTCCCGGTCTACAAGCGCGCTCGCGCCGGCATTGGCTATCTGCCGCAGGAGGCCAGCGTGTTTCGCAAGATGTCGGTGGAAGACAACATCATGTCGGTGCTGGAGATGACCAAGCTCACCCATCAGCAACAGCTTGACAAGCTCGAGAGCCTCATCGCCGAGTTCCGCTTGCAGAAGGTGCGCAAGAACATGGGCGACCGCCTGTCGGGTGGCGAGCGTCGCCGCACGGAGATAGCGCGCTGCCTGGCCATAGACCCGAAGTTCATCATGCTCGACGAGCCGTTCGCCGGAGTGGACCCTATTGCCGTGGAGGACATCCAACACATCGTTTGGCGACTGAAATACCGCAATATCGGCATCCTGATAACCGACCACAACGTGCAGGAAACTCTCTCTATCACCGACCGTGCCTACCTGCTCTTCGAGGGGCGAATACTGTTCCAGGGACTGCCGGAGGAGCTGTCGGAGAACAAGATAGTGCGCAAGAATTACCTCTCCGACAACTTCGTGTACCGCAAGTTCCAGTCCAACGAGGACGATCGTGCTTTCGCCGCCCAGGCACGCAAGCAGCTGCTCAAGGAAATAGGCATGTAGGGCGTTTTTTGAGCGGTAAATCAACTTATACCGTTAAAAAAACACATTTTATCATCTATATATTAGGCGCTTTCGTTAAATAGCACTAACTTTGCAAGCCGACTGTGCTTTAACAGCCTACAAGGCAGATATATAACAATAAAAACAGAAATAAAAGACAATGAAAGTATCATTCGATTGCCCCGATAAAATCAACGGTCTGCTGACTGTCACTATCGAGGAGGACGACTTCAAGAACGATGTTGAGAAAGAGCTGAAAAACTACCGCAAGCGCGCCAACGTGCCTGGCTTCCGTCCCGGCATGGTGCCAATGGGCCTTATCCGCCGTCAGTATGGCAACGCCGTGAAGATGGACGTGGTGAACAACAAGCTCTCCGAGGAGGTTAACAAGTACATCCAGGACAACAAGATCAATATGCTCGGCATGCCTTTAGGCTCTGAGAAGCAGACTCCTGTTGACCTTGAGAAGGACGCTCCTTACACTTTCATGTTCGACATTGCCGTGGCTCCTGAGTTTGACATCGAGCTTTCCGACAAGGACGCCATCGACTACTACGACATCACTGTCGACGACAAGCTCGTTGACCAGCAGGTCGACGGCTTCGCCTCTCGTTTTGGCGCTTACCAGAAGGCTGAGGAGTATAAGGAGGGCGACGTGCTGAAGGGCGACCTCCGCGAGCTCGACGCTGAAGGCAACACCAAGGAAGGCGGCGTTGAGGTTGAGGGCGCTACCGTGATGCCACAGTATCTCAAGGACGACGACCAGAAGAAGCTCTTCGAGGGTGCCAAGGCTGGCGACATCATCACCTTCAATCCTTACAAGGCTTATGCCGGTGGTGCAGAGGTGGCAACGCTCCTGAAGGTGGAGCGCGAGAAGAAGGACGACTACCAGGGCGACTTCAGCTATCAAATCACTGAGGTGCAGCACTTCGAGAAGCACGCTGTCGACCAGGAGCTGTTCGACCAGGTGTTTGGCAAGGACGAGGTGAAAGACGAGAAGAGCTTCCGCGAGAAGATCGCTGAAGGCGTGAAGCAGCAGCTCGCCACCGACGAGGACTTCCGCTTCTTGCAGGACCTTCGCAAGTATGCCGAGGAGAAGGTCGGCCAGCTCACTTATCCTGACGCACTGCTCAAGCGCGTGCTCAAGGAGAACAACAAGGACAAGGACGACGAGTTCATCAACAAGAACTATGAGGCAAGCCTCAAGGATCTCACATGGAGCCTTATCAAGAACAAGCTCGCCGAGAAGGCTGAGGTCAAGGTCAACGACGACGACGTGAAGAACGTTGCACGTGAGATCGCTCGCGCACAGTTCGCGCAATATGGAATGCAGAATGTCGGCGAGGAATACGTCAACAACTACGCTGAGGAGCTGCTCAAGCAGCGCGACACGGTGAACCAGTTTGCCGAGCGTGCCGTCGACGAGAAGCTCGTGGCAGCTATCAAGCCTGTGGTTAAGCTGAACCACAAGGAGATTTCTCTTGAGGACTTCAACAAGATGGTTACTGCCGAGCAGGCATAACGCTTAATAAAGATACAAAAGGGTGGCCCCGTGCGCGTGTGAGACATGCGTACGGGGCTTTCTCGATTGTGTAAAAACGCGTTTTTTCGACATTTACATAAAAAACATCTTGAATATATTTGTTTTTTATTGGGAAATGGTTATCTTTGTAAAACGAAAGGACTTGGCAAACAATGTGCAGGGGCGTTCTCCTTGGCACGAAGTTTGTTATTTAATGAACCATTGTGGGATAATTCCCTTGGTTCGTTAATATATAATAGAAGGAAAAACATGAACAACGATTTCAGAAAATTCGCTACTCAAAAACTTGGCATGAATGGCTTGGTGCTCGACGACGTGGTAAAGGCGCAACAGCAATACCTTAACCCCTACATCCTTGAGGAGCGCCAGCTTAATGTCACACAGATGGACGTGTTCTCACGTCTCATGATGGACCGCATCATCTTCCTTGGCACGGAGATAGACGACTATACCGCCAACACCCTTCAGGCGCAGTTGCTGTATCTCGACTCGGTGGACAACGGCAAGGACATCTCCATTTATGTCAATTCCCCCGGCGGCTCCGTCACCGCCGGTCTCGGTATCTACGACACCATGCAGTTCATCACCTCCGACGTGGCCACTATATGCACAGGCATGGCGGCGTCGATGGCCGCCGTGCTCCTCGTGTCGGGACAGGAAGGCAAGCGTTCCGCCCTGCCTCACAGCCGCGTGATGATTCACCAGCCCCTTGGCGGCGTGCAGGGCCAGGCGTCCGACATCGAGATTGAGGCGAAGGAGATTCTCAAGTTCAAGAAAGAACTCTACACCATCATATCAGAACATTCGCATCAGCCTTACGACAAGGTGTACAAGGACTCCGACCGCAACTACTGGATGACAGCTGACGAGGCAAAGGAGTATGGCATGATAGACCAGGTATTGAAGAAGAAATAAATGAAAAAGAAGACTTGTAGCTTTTGTGGCCGTGGCGAGGACCAGGTGAAGCTGCTCATCACGGGCATCAACGGCTTTATCTGCGAGGATTGCGCGAAGCAGGCTTACAAAATATCTGAGCAGGCGGGCGCCTACGGCAATGGGCAATACGAGAGCGAGCCTTATCGCCCCAAGAAGGATGTCCCCAAGCCCGTGGAGATAAAGAAATATCTTGACGAGTATGTCATCGGCCAGGATGAGGCTAAGCGATACCTCTCCGTGGCCGTGTACAACCACTACAAGCGTCTGCAACAGCCCGAGACCGACGACGGCGTTGAGATAGAGAAGAGCAACATCATCATGGTGGGTTCCACCGGCACGGGCAAGACCTTGCTGGCGCGCACCATCGCGCGTCTTCTCGACGTGCCTTTCACCATTGTCGACGCCACCGTGTTCACCGAGGCCGGCTATGTGGGCGAGGACGTGGAGAGCATCCTCTCACGCTTGTTGCAAGTGGCCAACTACAACGTGTCGGCGGCAGAGCGAGGCATCGTCTTCATCGACGAGATTGACAAGATAGCCCGCAAGGCCGACAACCCGTCAATCACGCGCGACGTGAGTGGCGAGGGCGTGCAGCAGTCGATGCTCAAGCTCCTTGAGGGAACGATGGTGAACGTGCCGCCACAGGGCGGACGCAAGCACCCCGACCAGGAGTACATACATGTCGACACCAAGAACATCTTGTTCATTTGCGGCGGAGCCTTCGATGGCATAGAGCGCAAGATAGCCCAGCGGCTCAACACCCACGTGGTGGGTTACAACTCCGTGCAAAACGCGCGCAACGTGGACAAGAAGGACCTCATGAAATATATCGTGCCGCAAGACCTCAAGTCGTTCGGTCTCATACCGGAGCTCATTGGCCGTCTGCCGGTGCTCACATATCTCAATCCCCTTGACAAGGAGGCGTTGCGCCGTATCCTCGTGGAGCCGAAAAACTCTATCGTGAAGCAGTACACTAAGCTGTTTGCCATGGATGGAATCACTCTCACGTTCGAGGACGAGTGTCTTGACTTCATCGTGGACAAGGCGTTGGAATATAAGCTTGGCGCCCGTGGACTGCGTTCCATCGTCGAGGCCATCATCATGGACGCGATGTATGAGATTCCGTCAAAGCGAGTGAAGAAGTTCAACGTGACGCTCGACTATGCCAAGCGGCAGCTTGACAAGGCACACCTGCAGAAGCTTGAGTCTGCGTGATACCGTTTGACCATCCCTAAAATGTGAATGTATGAAATTTGATCTTACAGAAGCGCTGAAGAAATATTTTGGCTTCGATGCCTTCAAGGGCGACCAGGAAGCCATCATCGCCAACCTCTTGGAGGGAAACGACACCTTTGTGCTCATGCCCACAGGAGGAGGCAAGAGCCTCTGCTACCAATTGCCGTCGCTGCTTATGGAAGGCACCGCTATCGTGGTGTCTCCCCTTATAGCCTTGATGAAGAACCAGGTGGATGTCATCAATGGCTACAGCGAGGACGACTCGGTGGCGCATTACCTCAACTCCTCGCTCAACCGCGCGGCGATAAACCGCGTGGAGAGCGACGTCAAGAGCGGCAAGACGAAGCTGCTCTATGTGGCTCCGGAGTCGCTCAACAAGGAGGACAACCTGCCTTTCTTCCAGTCGTTCAAGATCTCTTTCATAGCCGTGGATGAGGCTCACTGCATTTCGGAGTGGGGACACGACTTCCGTCCCGAGTACCGCAACATCAAGCCCACGCTGGAGAAGATAGCCGTGGCGCGCAACGTGCGGCACATCCCGGTGATAGCCCTCACGGCCACCGCTACCGACAAGGTGAGGATAGACATCAAGACCAACCTCGGAATGCCCGACGCCAAGGAGTTTAAAAGCTCGTTCAACCGCCCGAACCTTTACTATGAGGTCCGGCAGAAGGTGAGCGATGAGGATACCGACAGCCAAATCATAAAGTTCATAAAGTCGCAGGAGGGCAAGAGCGGCATTATCTATTGCCTCTCACGCAAGAAGGTGGAGGAGCTTGCCAAGAAGCTGACGCTCAACGGATTTCGCGCGGCCCCCTATCACGCCGGCTTGGACAACGAGGTCAGGGCCAAGACGCAAGACGACTTCTTGAAGGAGAATATCGACATAATCGTGGCCACGATAGCCTTCGGCATGGGCATCGACAAGCCCGACGTGCGTTTTGTCATCCACTACGACATACCCAAGAGCCTTGAGGGTTACTATCAAGAGACTGGCCGCGCCGGCCGAGACGGCGGCGAGGGCATCTGCCTGGCCTTTTATTCCCCGAAGGACCTGAAAAAGCTCAGCAAGTTCATGGACACCAAGAGCGAGAAGGAAAAGGAGATAGGCCGTCAGCTCTTGGATGAGACGAAAGCCTACGCCGAGACTTCAGTGTGCCGAAGGAAAGTGTTGCTCAACTACTTTGGCGAGGCGTACACAAAGGACAATTGCGGCAACTGCGACAACTGCAAGCGTCCAAAGAAATTCATCGAGGCTACCGATGCCTTGGAGTGCGTGCTCTCGGCCATCAAGGCGCTGAAAGGGCAGTATGAGCAAAACTATGTCGTTGACTTCGTGCGTGGACGCGCCACCGACCATATAGTCAGGGACGGCAACGACAAGCTGCCTGAGTTTGGCAACGGAAAGGAAATAAACAACGACATAGCCTCCATCTGGAATCCTGTCATACGCCAAGGCATGATAGCCGGGTACATAAGGAAGGACATTGAGCACTATGGACTTCTGAAAATCACGTCTTCGGGAAAGGAATGGCTCAAGGAGCCGCGCCCGTTCTCCGTCGTGCCCGACCGCGAGTTCGTGGATAGCGATGATGGCGGCGATGGCGGTACCTCCGCGCTCGACTTGCCCCTGTATCAGCAGCTTAAAGGCTTGCGGCACGACGTGGCCAAGAAGCATAACCTCCCGCCGTATGTCATCTTCCAGGACATATCGCTCACGCAGATGGCTACCACGTTCCCCCAAACCATGGAGGAGCTGCAGCAAATACAGGGCGTGGGGCAGGGTAAGGCGCGCAAGTTCGGCAAGCCGTTCATAGAGTTCATAAAGAAATATTGCGAGGAGAACGACATCGAGCGCTCCGACATCATGAGGGTCATCACCTTGCCAAACAAGTCGAAGCGCAAGCTAAAGATCATAGAGATGATAGACCGTCGCATACCGTTGGACGACATAGCTGAAACCCAGGGCCTCGATTTCGACGAGTTGCTCGACGACATGGAGTCGATAGTGAACAGTGGCACGAAGGTCAACATCGACTATTACGTTACCGACGAGGACGTCATAGACCAAGACGAGATGCAAGACATACTCGACTATTTCCGCCATTCCGATACCGATGACATCGACACGGCCATCGACACGGTTGACATCTACGACGACGATGAGGGCCTCACCGCCGAGGAGAAGGCGCGGCTCGTGCTCATCAAGTTCCTCTCTGACGCTGGCAACTGATTAGGCCGGCGTTCCACATTAAATCATCATGCATATTATATCCTGCGGGTTAAGAGGCGGCCAATGGTCGCCTCTTAACTCTTTTTATAGCATTTATTTATGCCATATTGATGATTTATTGCTGAATTATTGCTAATTTTGCATGCAATAAATTTATAAGGTCACTTTATATGTCATCATTTGTTGCAGATAAAATTGTCATGGACGGTCTTACTTTTGACGACGTCCTACTTATCCCTGCTTATTCCAATGTATTGCCAAAACAAGTAAGCCTTCAGGCCCGCTTCTCTCGACACATTCAGCTCAACATCCCATTCGTGACGGCTGCCATGGACACTGTCACGGAGTCGTCGATGGCCATTGCCATCGCTCGTGAGGGTGGTATTGGCGTAATCCACAAGAATATGCCTATCGACGAGCAGGCTCGACAGGTGGCTATCGTCAAGCGTGCTGAAAACGGCATGATCTACGACCCCGTGACCATACGTCGCGGAAAGACCGTGCAAGACGCTCTCAGGATGATGGCCGAGTATCATATCGGTGGCATCCCCGTGGTGGATGGCGAGAATCATCTCGTGGGCATCGTCACCAACCGCGACCTGCGTTTCGAGCGCCACATGGATCGCCTCGTTGACGACGTGATGACCAAGGAGAACCTTGTCACCACTCACCAGCAGACCGACCTTGCCAACGCCGCGCAGATTCTGCAAGAGAACAAGATTGAGAAACTTCCAGTCGTGGATGGCGACAACCATCTCATTGGCTTGATAACATATAAGGACATCACCAAGGCAAAGAACAAGCCAAACGCTTGCAAGGACGACAAGGGCCGTCTTCGCGTGGCGGCTGGCGTAGGCGTTACCGTCGACACCTTGGAGCGTGCCCAGGCTCTTGTCGACGCTGGCGTTGACGCCATCGTCATCGACACCGCCCATGGCCACTCCGCTGGCGTGGTGGGCAAGCTCCATGAAGTGAAGAGCGCGTTCCCCGAGCTCGACGTCGTGGTGGGCAACGTGGCCACAGGCGCCGCGGCCAAGTACTTGTACGACAATGGCGCCGATGGCGTGAAAGTGGGTATCGGCCCTGGCTCTATCTGCACCACGCGTGTGGTGGCAGGTGTCGGCGTGCCGCAGCTCTCAGCCGTCTACGACGTGTTCAGCGTGCTGAAGGATACCGACGTGCCTCTCATCGCCGATGGTGGCTTGCGCTATTCAGGCGACATCGTTAAGGCCCTTGCCGCCGGTGGCAACTGCTGCATGATCGGCTCGCTTGTGGCTGGCACGGAGGAGAGCCCTGGCGACACCGTCATCTACAATGGACGTAAGTTCAAGACATATCGTGGCATGGGCTCGCTTGAGGCCATGGGCCAGAAGAACGGATCCAAGGACCGCTACTTCCAGAGCGACACCACCGACGTGAAGAAGCTGGTGCCGGAGGGCATCGCGGGCCGCGTGCCTTACAAGGGCACAGTGCAGGAGGTACTCTACCAGCTGACAGGTGGCTTGCGCTCAGGCATGGGCTATTGTGGCGCGCACAACATCGACGAGCTGCACGGGGCCAAGTTCACGCGTATCACGAACGCAGGTGTCATGGAGAGTCATCCACACGACATCACCATAACCTCGGAAGCACCAAACTACTCGCGTCCGGGCGAAGAATAAAGCATGAAAATAAGAAATACACTTTTATCAGCTATGGCGGCCATTGCTACTATCGGGGCAATGGCTGTGCCGTCAGGAAGGGTGTCGTCTTTCAACGCGTTGGCAGACGACACGTCCAAAGTCACGACCGACACGTCAAAGGCGGCGGAGGTCGTCGTCCCGCAACAGTCGGTCATCGACGAGGTGATTTGGGTGGTGGGCGACGAGCCTATACTTAAATCAGACGTCGAGGAGATGAGAATGCAGGGACTTGCCGAGGGCATCAACTTCGGCAGCGACCCCGACTTCTCCATCCCCGAGCAGATTGCCGTGCAGAAGCTTTTCCTGCACCAGGCTGAGATAGACTCCATCGAAGTCACCGAGTCGGAGGTGGCGACAGGCGTGAACCAGCAAATCAACCGTTGGGTCGAGATGGCCGGCTCCAAGGAGAAGCTGGAGGAATATCGCAAGCAGAGCATCAGCGACATGCGCTCCGAGCTTCACGACCAGTTTCGTGACCAGCAGTTGATTCAGAAGATGAAGGAGAGCTTGGTGAAGGACGTCAAGGTCACTCCGGCCGACGTGCGTGCCTATTTCCGTAATCTTCCAGAAGACAGCATACCTTTCGTGCCCACGGAGGTTGAGGTTGAGATTCTTGTCAGCGCCCCTCGCATCAAGCAGAGCGAGATAAAAAGGGTCAAGGACGAGCTGCGCAACTTCACCGACCGCGTCAACAAGGGTGAGACCACGTTCTCCACTCTCGCGCGCCTCTATTCAGAGGACCCTGTTTCGGCCCGTCAGGGCGGTGAGCTGGGCTATACGGGGCGTGGCGTGCTCGACCCGGCTTTCGCAGCCGTGGCGTTCAACCTCACCGACCCGAAGAAGGTGTCGAAGATAGTGGAGTCGGAGTTTGGCTATCACATCATACAACTTATCGACAAGCGTGGCGACAAGATCAACGCGCGCCATATCCTCCTGAAGCCGAAAGTGTCGGCCGACGAGGTTGAGGGCGCGATGCATAGGCTCGATTCCATAAGCAACGACATTCGTTCCGGCAAGTTCTCGTTCGAGGAGGCCGCGTCGTATCTCTCTGATGATAAGGATACCCGCAACAACGAGGGACTGATGTCGAACAGCACGGCCAACGGAATGACGTCTCGTTTCCAGATGAAAGACCTGCCCACGGAAGTGGCGAGAGTGGTCGACACGTTGAAGGTGAACGAGATTTCCAAGCCTTTCGAGATGATCAACTCAAAGGGCAAGACCGTAGCGGCGGTGGTCAAGCTCAAGAGCCGCGTGCTCGGCCACAAGGCCACCATTACCGAGGACTTCCAGGTGATGAAGGAAGTGGTGCTCAACAAGGAGCGCGAGAAGACCATACACGATTGGGTGGTCGACAAGATTAAGCATACCTACGTGCGCATGTTGCCGCAGTATCGTGTGCCGGGGAAATATGAATACCAGGGATGGGTGAAATCTTAAGAAATAGGGGAAGGGTGTTGGCACTCTTCCTTTTTGTGGTGCTGGTGGTTTGCGGAATGACCCCCTCGCGCAAAAGGCGGAGGGCGCTTCGCAAGGTTGACACGCGCGTTTATCTTAGGCATGCCGACGAGTTGAAGTACGACCAGTTCGGCCCCAACCCCGACGCGCAGATAGCGAAGGGACATGTGCATTTCATCAACCGTGGGGCCACGTTGCTGTGCGACAGTGCCTACTACTACCAAGCCACCAACTCTTTCCGTGCCTTTGGCCATGTGCGTTTCCGCCAGGGCGACACGTTGTCGCTCACGTGCGACAACGCGTGGTACGACGGAGAGGGACAGATGATGCAAGCGCGAAAGAATGTGGTGTTGCATCATCGTGGGCAAGTGCTTTACACGGACAGTCTCAATTATGACCGTCTGTACGACAACGCTTATTTCTTCAAGGGCGGACGACTCGTCGACGGCAAGAACAAGCTCTCATCCGACTGGGGAGAGTATAACACCAACACCCGTCAGGCGGTGTTCTATTACGACGTGCAGTTGCACACGCCGAAGAACCGCGTCTCTACCGACACCTTGTATTATGACACCAAGAAATCGATAGCCCATATCGTCGGCATGTACACCCCAAACCGTGGGCAGGGACATGCCGGGCCGTCAATCATACACAACCAGGGTGGGGTGGTGAAGACCACCGACGCCTTCTTCAACACCAAGACCGACAGGGCGCGTCTCTACGGCCGTTCGACGGTGGTGGACAAGGAGAAGACCATCACGGGCGACACGTTGTTTTATAACAGCACCACGGGGCGCAACCATGGTTATGGCAACGTGGTGTTCGTAGACACGAAAAACAAGAACAAGCTGACGGCGGGCGAAGTGGCTTACAACGAGAAGACGGGCAAGGGATTCGCCACCAAGAAGGCCCTCGTCGTGGATTTCTCGCAGAAAGACACGCTCTACATGCACGCCGACACGCTGCGCATAGAGACATTCAACATCAATACCGACAGCGTGCATCGCCGCGTGCATGGCTATGACCACGTGCGCGCTTATCGCGCTGACTTCCAGGCCATGTGCGACTCGCTCGTTTACGACACGCGCGACTCGTGCCTGACGATGTACAAGGATCCTATCACGTGGAGCGATGGCAGGCAACTCACGGGCGAGAAAATCCTTATCTTCACCAACGACTCCACCATCAAGTTGGCCCACGTCATAGGCCAGGCTCTCTCCATTGAGCAAATGAAGGACAGCGTGCATTATGGCCAGGTCTCGTCGAAAGAGATTTACGCCTACTTTAATGGCGGCAACATCCGCCGTAGCGACGCCGTGGGCAATGTGCGCGCCATATTCTACCCGACCGACAAGGGCGATACCACGCTTATCGGTCTCAACTATGTGGAGTCGGACACCATGAGGATGTACGTCTCGCCCGCGAGGCAGCTTGAGCGCATCTGGATGCCCAAGGCCCAGGGCACGCTTTACCCGATGACGCAGATACCGCCCGGCAAGGACAAGCTCGACGTGTTTCAATGGTTTGCCGACTTGCGTCCCACGGGGCCTGACGACGTGTTCGTGTGGCGTGGCAAGCCTAATGGCACATCGCTCAAGGTGTTGCAGCGCCATGCGCCTCCTTTGCAGAAATTGCCTGGCGGCGAGGCGAAGCAGCCACGACAGAAAGAAAATGCCGATGAAAAGCCCGCGACAGGGAACACCAAAATAAACAAAGCTCAAAAGTAAGCGTATGTCTGATGTTATCCAGCTCTTGCCCGATTCCGTGGCCAACCAGATAGCGGCCGGTGAGGTGATACAGCGTCCTGCCAGTGTCATAAAGGAACTGGTGGAGAACGCCGTGGATGCCGGCGCGCGCCATATCGACGTGTCGGTGGTCGACGCCGGACGCACGTCGATACAGGTCATCGACGATGGCAAGGGAATGTCGGAGACCGATGCCAGGCTGGCTTTCGAACGTCATGCCACGTCCAAGATACGTCATGCGGAAGACCTCTTCAACCTTCGCACCATGGGGTTTCGTGGCGAGGCGTTGCCTTCTATCGTCGCCGTGTCGCAGGTGGAGCTCAAGACCCGCACCGCCGACGACACCCTTGGCACCGACATCTGTTTCTCCGGCTCCAAGGTGCTGTCGCAAGAGCCGTGCGCTTGTCAGCAGGGCGCCAACTTCAAGGTTGAAAACCTGTTTTTCAATGTCCCGGCGCGCAGGAAGTTTCTCAAGTCGAACGCCACCGAGCTAAACCATGTCATCACAGCCTTTGAGCGTATAGCGTTGGTCTATCCCGACATCGCTTTCTCCCTTCATTCGAACGGCAGCGAGCTTTACAACTTGCGCGCCGGCACGTTGAGGCAGCGCATCGTGGAAGTCTTCGGCAAGCGCATCAATGCCGATCTCCTGCCCTTGAGCGTGGAGACGTCGGTCTGCGGTTTGTCGGGATTCGTGGGCAAGCCGGAGTCGGCAAAGAAGAAAGGCGTGAGGCAGTTCTTCTTCGTCAATGGGCGTTACATGCGCCATCCTTATTTCCACAAGGCGGTGCAGAGCGTCTACGAGCGAATGGTGCCGCAAGGCGAGCAAGTGCCTTATTTCATCTATTTCGACATCAACCCGCACGACATCGACGTAAACATCCACCCCACGAAGACGGAGATAAAGTTTGAGAACGAGCAAACGGTCTACCAGATTCTTCTCGCCGCCGTGCGCGACGCGGTAGGGACGTTCAGTGGCGCTTCGGCCATAGAGTTTGACGTGGAGGGCAAACCCGACATCCCGATGTTTCAGCCCGAAGGTCAACCTTCCGATTTCGCAATGCCCAAGGTCGACTTTGACCCTCAATACAATCCCTTCGCGGCGTCCAAGCCGCGTGCCACGGCAAAGGCCGACTTGGGCTTGGGTGTGACGGGTGCCCATGATGTTGGCGGTGGCTTTGACGGCGCTGACTTTTTTAGTGGCGGCGTTGGCTCGTCTGCTTTGTTCGCTGGCCAAGACGCGCCCGCCCAGGATGCCCCAGACTCCCTCTTCTCTGGTCCCGTGCAAGAAGGCTCAGCTCCGGAACTGGAAGACAAGGCTCCTGCCCATTACCAATATAAGGGCAAGTACATCATGACCGCGGTGAAGTCGGGCTTGATGGTCGTAGACCAGCACCGTGCCCATGTGCGTGTGCTCTACGAGGATTACCTCCGCAGGTTGTCAAACCATAAGATAGCCTCGCAAAAGGTGCTGTTCCCACAGCAAGTGGAACTCTCGCCAAAGGAAATGGTCACCTTGACCACTGTCAAGGACGCTTTCTCTGAGTTCGGCTTTGAGTTGTCGCCGTTGGGCGCGTCGTCTTATGGCATTAACGCCATACCAGAAGGCTTGGAGGGTATCGATGTGGCCAGTCTCCTTCATGACTTGCTTTCCGATACCGACGCCGAGTCTCCGTTGGCTAAGATTCACGAGGGCATGGCCGCGTCGCTCGCGCAAGCAGCCGCCATTCCTTACGGTCAGGTGCTGTCGAATGATGAGATGGAGGACCTCACCAATCGCCTGTTCCAGTGTTCCAATGTCAACTACACCCCAGATGGCCGTGCCACGTTGTGCATTATCAAGCAGAAAGACATAGAGACCATGCTTGGCTGAAAATCATTCTGCTGCACTTATACATGCCATGAAAGCCCTAATATAAGAAGTGTGCTTATATAATATGTAGGCAAAACAAAGAGTTTTCTGAAAAAAAAGTCGGGAAAAAGTTTGGTGGGTTCGCGAATTGTTAGTACCTTTGCACCCGCAAACAAGAAACAAGGGCGTTTAGCTCAGTTGGTTTAGAGCATCTGCCTTACAAGCAGAGGGTCGGCGGTTCGAATCCGTCAACGCCCACAGGGGTGGTTCCCGTAGTGACTTAGGTCGCTGCGGGATTTTTTTTATGTTACCATTTCTAAAAAATCATTACTTTTGTGGTCTTTTCATAAGGATTTTGTAATTTTGCATCCATGTGAATTGCAAATCGCGTTTACATTAAGCATGGAAATCACAGTCAGGTAATACGTATTATAATAAATAGTCAAATGAATCTTGATGTATTGACGGCAATCTCGCCTATTGACGGACGTTACAGAGGCAAGACGGAAGCCCTTGCCGATTATTATTCAGAGTACGCGCTCATTCGTTATCGCATCCGTGTGGAGATAGAGTATTTCATTACTCTTTGCGAGCTTCCTCTCCCGCAGTTGAAATCGTTCGACCATAACCTCTTCCCGCGTCTTCGCGACATCTACCTCAAGTTTAACGAGGAAGGCGCACAACGCGTTAAGGACATAGAGAAGGTCACCAACCACGATGTCAAGGCGGTTGAGTATTATATCAAGGAGCAGTTTGACGCGATAGGCGGCTTGGAGAGCTACAAGGAGTTTATCCATTTTGGCCTTACCTCGCAGGACATCAATAACACGTCAGTGCCATTGGCGTTGAAGGAGTCGCTTCATGATGTGTTCTATCCTCAAGTTGAGGAGCTCATCGCCCAGCTCCAGACCTACGCCGATGAGTGGAAAGACGTGCCGATGCTCGCCAAGACCCACGGCCAGCCAGCGTCCCCAACGCGTCTCGGCAAGGAGATAATGGTGTATGTGTACAGGCTCACCGAGCAGCTCAACACCCTCAAGGCCTCTAAGATAACCGCTAAGTTCGGCGGCGCAACGGGCAATTTCAATGCCCACCACGTGGCTTATCCCGACTACGACTGGCGCGCCTTTGGCAACAAGTTCGTAAGCGAGAAGCTCGGCTTGGAGCGTGAGCAGTATACCACCCAGATTTCCAACTACGACTATCTCGCCGCCATCTTTGACGGCATCCGTCGCATCAACACCATAATAATAGACCTCGACCGCGACTTCTGGATGTACATCTCCATGGACTACTTCAAGCAGAAGATCAAGGCCGGAGAGGTGGGCTCATCGGCCATGCCTCACAAGGTCAACCCAATCGACTACGAGAACAGCGAGGGCAACCTCGGCATGGCAAATGCCGTGCTGACGTTCCTTGCCACCAAGTTGCCTGTCAGCCGCCTTCAGAGAGACCTTACCGACTCCACCGTGCTGCGCAACGTTGGCGTGCCACTCGGCCACTCCGTCATCGCCATACAGTCTACGCTAAAGGGCTTGCGCAAGCTCATCCTCCACGAGGAGAAGATAAGCGCCGACCTTGACAACACGTGGGCGGTTGTGGCAGAGGCCATACAGACTATCCTCCGTCGCGAGGGCTATCCTCATCCTTACGAGGCTTTGAAGCAGCTCACCCGTACCAACACGGCAATGACGGAAGAGACCATCCACGATTTCATTAACAGTTTAAATGTCAAACCGGAGGTTAAGCAAGAGCTCCTTGCCATCACTCCGCATAATTACACAGGTATTTAGTTTCAAAATGTATTTTGTCTGTGAAGGCCTATAGTGATATAGTCTTCGCGGATCAAGCAAGTTACTACTATGTCAGAAGAACAGGAAAAGACGCAGGCGGCCCAAGGGCCGCAGAAAGATGCCCGTGAGGGGTATTCACACGTTAGCGGACATCAGAATCAGAGAGACTTCAATCCAGGCACAGGGCGCACGCAGCGTCCGCGCATCCACGCCACTGGTCAGCGTCCACAGTATGGCGCCAGTCGCGTGTCGACGAGCAAGCCTGCCGACAGCGGCTTCCGTCCGGAAGGCTTTGGCGCGGCGTTAGATGCCGACCAGCCTCGTCAGCAGGGCGGCTACCAGCCCCGTCAAGGCGGTTACCAGCCCCGTCAGCAGGGTGGCTATCAATCTCGCCAAGGCGGTTACCAGCCCCGTCAGCAGGGTGGCTACCAGTCGCGTCAAGGCGGTTATCAGCCTCGCCCACGTTACAATGCCGAGGGTGGCTATCAGCCCCGTCAGCAAGGCGAATACCAACCACGCCAGCGCTACAACGCGGAGGGTGGCTATCAGCCCCGTCAGCAAGGCGAATACCAACCACGCCAGCGCTACAACGCGGAGGGCGGTTATCAGCCTCGCCGTCAAGGTGGTTATGGCAACAACAATCGTCAGCAGGGTGGCTACGGAAACCGCCAGCAAGGTGGCTATGGCAATCGTCAGGGCGGTTACAACAACCGTCAGGGCGGCTACGGCAACAACGGCTACCGTGGTTTCAACAACGGACCGCGCCAGGGTTACGACCCTAATGCCAAGTACAGCCTGAAGAAGCGCATCGAATATAAAGAGGAGCACGTCGACCCGGACGAGCCCATCCGCTTGAACAAGTATCTTGCCAATGCCGGCGTGTGCTCGCGTCGTGAGGCAGACGAGTTCATCACATCTGGAGCCGTGAAGGTGAATGGCGAGGTCGTCACCGAGCTCGGCACGAAGGTGAAACGTTCCGATGAGGTGCTGTTCAACGAGAATCCAGTGTCGATAGAGAAAAAAGTCTATATCCTGCTCAATAAGCCCAAGGATTATGTAACCACGTCCGACGATCCTCAGCAGCGCAAGACCGTGATGGATCTCGTGAAGGACGCTTGCCCTGAGCGCATCTATCCCGTTGGCCGTCTCGACCGCAACACCACGGGCGTGCTCTTGCTCACCAACGATGGCGAGCTGGCCTCGAAGCTGACACATCCCAAGTTCTTGAAGAAGAAGGTGTACCACGTGTTCCTCGACAAGAACGTCTCCACCGAGGATCTCCAGAAGATTGCCGACGGCATAGAGCTGGAGGACGGTGAGGTGCATGCCGACTCCATAGAGTATGCCGATGAGCGCGACCACTCACAGGTCGGCATCGAGATACACAGTGGCCGCAACCGCATCGTGCGCCGCATATTCGAGTCGCTCGGCTATCGCGTCGTAAAGCTCGACCGCGTGCAGTTCGCTGGCCTCACGAAGAAGAATCTCCGTCGTGGCGACTGGCGTTTTCTCACCGAGAAGGAAGTCGACATGCTGCGTAGCGGAATGTTCGAGTAAGGGCCGAGTGGCATAAAACAGAAGATTAACCATTAAATAAAGTGCCTCTCCAAGCCAATTTGGGTGGCTTAGCGAATCGCTAAGCTTCTCTGCCAGGTTGTCTTGGCGAGGCTGTTGATAACATGAGAACAAAAGTCATTGATGCTCTCCGGAGCACCGATTATAACAAGGAAATCACTGTTAAGGGTTGGGTGCGCTCTCACAGGAGCAGCAAGGCGGTAGACTTCATCGCCTTGAACGACGGCTCTACCATCAAGAACATCCAGGTGGTAGTGGTCCCCGAAAAGTTTGACGCTGAAATGCTGAAGAGCATCACCACAGGCGCGTGCATCCGTGCCACTGGCATCCTCGTTGAGAGCCAAGGCAAGGGCCAGACAGTGGAGATACAGGCTTCCGACATCGAGGTCTACGGCCTCTGCCCCTCCGACTATCCCATGCAGAAGAAGGGCCAGTCGTTTGAGTACATGCGCCAGTATGCCCACATGCGCTTGCGCACCAACACGTTTGGCGCGGTGTTCCGCATCCGCCACAACATGGCAATCGCCGTGCACAAGTATTTCCATGAGCATGGATTCTATTATTTCAACACGCCACTTATTACCGCCAGCGACTGTGAGGGCGCGGGCGAAATGTTCCAGGTGACAACGCTCGACCTCGACCGCGTGGCAAAGAGCGGCAAGGTGGAATACGACAAGGATTTCTTCGGCAAGAAGTGTAATCTCACCGTCTCTGGACAGCTTGAGGGTGAGCTTGGAGCCACCGCGCTTGGAGCCATCTATACCTTTGGTCCCACGTTCCGCGCCGAGAACAGCAACACGCCACGGCACCTCGCCGAGTTCTGGATGATAGAGCCAGAGGTGGCTTTCATGGACAAGGAGGAGCTGATGGACCTTGAGGAAGACTTCATCAAGTATTGTGTGCGCTGGGCACTCGACAACTGCCGCGACGACCTTGAATTCCTCAACAAGATGATAGACAAGACCTTGATACAGACCTTGGAGAATGTCGTCAATGAGGATTTCGTGCGATTGCCTTACACGGAGGGTATCAACATCCTTCAACAAGCCGTGAAAGACGGCCATAAGTTCGAGTTCCCAATCACGGGCTGGGGCATGGACCTTGCCTCTGAGCATGAGCGTTATCTCGTGGAGGGGCATTTCAAGCGCCCTGTCATCATGACCGACTACCCCACGGAGATAAAGGCGTTCTACATGAAGAAAAACCCCGACGGCAAGACCATGCAGGGCACCGACGTGCTTTTCCCGCGCATTGGCGAGATTATCGGTGGCTCCGTGCGTGAGGAGAATTATAAGAAACTCCTCGACGAGATTGAACGCCGCGGCATGAAGGAGGAAACCTACAGCTGGTACCTCGACACCCGTAAATACGGCTCATGCCCACACGCCGGCTTCGGCCTTGGCTTCGAGAGACTTATCCTCTTCGTGACAGGAATGCAAAACATACGTGACGTCATACCGTTCCCACGCACGCCGAAAAACGCGGAATTCTAAGATTTTAGAAAAAAAACAGTAAAAAGACAGTCAGCTATTAAATTATTTGCTAACTTTGCAAAAGAATTTTAGTGTGGCTTTTGTATTTGAGAGAAATAACAAAGAGAATATTAACTAAATTAATCGCTTTATGAAGTGCATTAAGACTTTATTGGTCGCAGCGTTGGTCCTTGGTGGATCTTCAGCTGCCATGGCTCAAGCCACTTATACGGATAAGGCTGGCAACGAGTACACATTCAAGAAGCACGCATTCCTCGATTTACAGGGTGGTGCACAGTACACTCTCGGCGAGGCCAAGTTTGGCGACCTCATCTCACCTAACGTGCAGCTCGGTATCGGCTATCAGTTCAATCCTTGGTTTGGCGCTCGCGTTGCTGTAAACGCTTGGCAGAGCAAGGGTGGCTACAATGGCGTGACGGAGACTGGCAATGCAGCTCCTGCCAACGTCACTTATAAGTGGAAGTATGTAGCTCCTGGCGTCGACTTCATCTTCAACCTCAGCAACGCTTTCTGTGGTTGGAATCCTAACCGCGTGTTCAACCTCAGCGCGTTTATCGGTGGCGGCGCTAACATCGCTTTCGACAACGACGAGGCTAACGTCCTGGCCAAGGACTATGGGATGCGTTACAAGTGGGAAGGAACAAAGGTGCGTCCCGTGGGTCGTGGTGGCGTTGAGCTGAACTTCCGCGTCAGCAAGGCTGTCAGCATCATGCTCGAGGGTAATGCCAACGTCCTCTCAGATAAGTACAACTCTAAGAAGGCTGGCAACGCCGACTGGTATTTCAACGCCCTCGCAGGTCTGCGCATCAACCTCGGCAAGAGCTACACAAAGAAGACTCCAGAGCCAGCTCCAGCACCAGAGCCACAGAAGGAAGAGTATGTTGAGCCAACACCGGCTCCAGCACCAGCTCCTGTGAAGGTTGAACCTATCCGTCGCGACGTGTTCTTCACAATCAACAAGGTTGCCGTTACATCTAAGGAGCAGCCAAAGGTTGACGACATCGTGGCTTACATGAACGAGCACCCAGAGGCTAAGGTGACCGTGACTGGTTACGCTGACGCTGGCACAGGTAACAACAAAATCAACGACCGTCTGGCCGCACAGCGCGCCGCTACAGTGGTTAAGGCCCTCAAGGACAAGGGTATCGCTGAGAGCCGCATCACGTCAGACAGCAAGGGTTCACGCGTACAGCCGTTCGCCGAGAACGACAAGAACCGTGTGACTATCATGATCGCTGAGCCTTAATAAGCCAACAGTTTCCCTCGAAGGGAATAAATAAGAAATCCCCGGCTTGCAGTCGCAAGCCGGGGATTGTTGTTTGTTGATTGTTTGTTGATTTATTATCAGCGATTATTTGTTGGTCGCAAATTTGTTGTCGTTGTCATTAGTTAGGGAATGGTCCTTGCCTTTTACCGGTTGACGTTTTTCCCATGTTTGTCAACTTTCAATCTTCAGGGTCATTATCCTCTTGGTGCTTTCCCCAATCTTATGGCGGTCGTCTATTGTCCGTCCCACAAGCCATATAATGTCGTTATTGGCAGTAGTCACCACGAGTTGCCCGCGCCGCTCTATTGGTTCGGCTTTCTTGTCTTTCATGTAGTCGGCCACGGTTTTCGTGCCTTTCATGCCGTAGGGTGACAGGCGGTCGCCATCATTCGCGGGACGCAATGTTAGCGGGAAGGCAATGCCGTCGGCGTCTAATGTGGCTATTAGGCTGTCTTTTGAGGGATGTGGACAGTTAGCTGCCGTGTCTATTGAAACGCGTATCTTATGCTCTCCAAGGCCATATAGCCCCTCTTCCGGGATGCGCAGCTTAGGCAAAGCCTTGTCCCACGCCTCACTCGGATAGACAAACAGTTTGTCGTTGCTCATCACGGCGACATGACGCTTTGCCGTCCACGTCTTTCCGCCTTGGGCTGATGAGAGTATCTCCTCTGTTTGCGCGCGGTTGAAGCCAATGGGCGACAGGATGTTCCAGAGAAGCAGTCGTGGACTGGCATAACTCCTTACGGCATTCATGGAATAAGCCTCGCCAATGGCGCATTCCGCTTTTGCTTTCTCCAGTGCCACGCTGAGGCTTTGTTCCACCACCTTCTCTATGTCACCAAGGTTGTCGGCCATGCGCAGGATGTTTTGTTTTGCCGCGGGTGTCACAGTCTCAAGCATGGGAATGACATCAAGCCGCAGCTTGTTGCGCTGAACGTCGTCCTCGAGGTTCGTGCTGTCGGTGACATAGTCTTGTCCTATGCGTTTGAGGTAAGCGAGGATATCCTGCCTTGACATGTTTAGCAACGGGCGCACGAATATGCCGTTGCGGTGTCTCATGCCGAGCAGTCCTTTAAGTCCTGTGCCGCGAAGCATGTTAAGGAGTATGGTCTCCACTTGGTCGTCGCTGTGGTGAGCCACGCACACCCCTGCGGCGTTTGTGTCTTGCGCGAGTTGCGCGAACCACCGATAGCGCAAGTCCCTCGCAGCCATCTCGATGGAGATTCCACGCAGTTTGGCAAACTCCTTGGTGTCGAAATGCGCAATGTGCAACTTTACCCCCAACTTCTCGCAAAGGGTCTTACAGAAAGCCTCGTCGCGGTTGCTTTCCTTGCCACGCAGGTGGAAGTTGCAGTGGGCCGCTTCCACCTTATGACCCTTGTCGATGAGCATGCGTAGCAATGCCACGCTGTCGGGGCCTCCGCTTAGGGCAACGAGGAATATGCCGCTCTGCATACCGCAAGTGTCACTCACCTCCATGATAGGTGAGGACATGACAGAGTGTTTGCTCATACAGTCTCGGTCATGCTTTCCCCTTCATCTGTCGTGGAGGGTTGGTCGGACGCTTGGACAGTGGCTTCCAGCAGTCCGTCTTTCATGTGTACGGTGCGGTCGGTCAGCTTTGCAAGGCTCTCGTCGTGGGTGACGATGACAAAAGTCTGGCCAAACTTGTCCCTGAGGTCGAAGAAAAGCTGATGCAGTTCCGACTTGTTCTTAGTGTCGAGACTGCCCGACGGCTCATCGGCAAGCACCACGGCCGGGTTGTTGACAAGGGCGCGAGCCACAGCCACGCGCTGCTTCTCGCCGCCCGACAGCTCGTTGGGCTTATGCGAGGCACGTTCGCTCAGGCCCATGAAGTCGAGCAACTCTTCTGCGCGCTTGCGCGCTTCTTGACGTCCCTTGCCGGCTATGAACGCCGGAATCATGATATTCTCCAGAGCCGTGAACTCTGGCAGCAACTGGTGAAACTGAAACACGAATCCGATGTGCTGGTTGCGGAAGTCGGCGAGCTTCTTGGCTGAAAGGCCACCCACGTCCACGCCGTCTACCACGACCGTGCCGCCATCGGGCTTGTCGAGGGTTCCTATAATCTGCAGGAGCGTGGTCTTGCCGGCACCCGACGGCCCCACTATGCTTACCACCTCGCCCTTGTCGATATGCAGGTCAATGCCCTTGAGCACCTGCAATTTTCCAAACGATTTGGTTATTCCTTTTACGTCTATCATTGTTTGTACTATTCTGTCTATATCAGTCTATTTAGTCTATATCAGTCTATTTGGTCTATCCTGCCTGTTTTGTCTACTCAGTCTATATAGTTCTATAAGCGTCTATCCTCGTCTATATCTCCTTCTGCCTCCTATGACACCTCTCAGCCACTTTGCCAGGGCGTCGTAGGCCGAAGTCTCCTCCGTGTGCTGCGACTGCGCGAACGTCATGGTCTGTTTGTCGTCGCCATACTGGTCGGGGAACACTATCATGAGGTTCTTCCCCTTGAACCACCTTGTCAGCTCCTCTGGCAAGCGTTCCATTGCCGACTTGAACGACACTGTGCCTTGACGCGCCGTCACCACCACGAAAAGATTGTCGTCGGCTATCGTGGAGGCGAGTCGAGGCAGCTCGTTCCAGTGGGTCATCTCCACGCATGAGGCGCGGAGGTTGGGGTGGCGGTTCGTGATGAACTGGTTTACCATCTGCAGGGTGTCCATCCTGCCGTGGAACTGTATGCGGCACTCGAGGTTCTCGGCTATTCGCGACAGCCGTTCCATCCAGCGGAAGAATCCTGGCTCATATTGCGCGCGTGAGGGAACGGCTACGACGATGCGTCTCAGCGTGGCGAGAGGATGGTAGAGGCGCGCCATGATGATTTGCCGGTTCACGCCGTTGAACAGGCTCCGGTGGAACTGTCCCCAAAAAGCCGTCGTTTCTATGTCGTGCATGTGCATGCCTATGAGAATCTCTGAGGCTTGAAACTCCTTGAAGGCGTGTTTGATTCCATTGGCTATGTTGGCGGCAATCCTCACTTGGGTATCAACCTTCACGTCGGAGCCAGCGGCATACTGCTGTATCTGTTCAAGGAGCTGCTGCCCGTCTCTCTGGTTGCGCCGCATGTTGGAGTCGTCGTAGACCACGTTGATGGCCACTATTGAGCGGTTGAGCTTTTGGTTGCGTGCCATTATCGCCAAGTTGACCAAGCGGTTGGCATACTCCTTGTACTTCACGGGTACGAGAATGCGCTCATCGTCATCGGGCACGTCCTCTGATGGCAGCTCGCGCTCCCTGAGCACGGTTTTCCTTGACGCCCATTCCGTGATGAGCGACGAGATGACGCAGGTGAAGAGTATCATGATGACGATGCCGTTGAGCATCACCTCGTCTATGAGGGGCTTGCCGTTGGCGGTGGTCATGTTCATGCCCACCATGACCATGGCTATGGCTCCGGCGGCATGGGCTGAGGTGAGGCCGAACATCATGTGCCCGGCCAATGTGGGCAGGCGGAAGAAGAATGCCGCCACGTAAGCGGCGATGGCCTTGCCCACCGTGCCGAAGACCACTATGCAAGCCACCACAAACAGGATGCCTCCGCCGTGGAAGAGGAGTCGCACGTTGATGAGCATGCCCACGCCGATGAGGAAATAGGGGATAAACAGTGCATTGCCTATGAACTCGATGCGGTTCATCAAAGGCGAGAGTTGCGGTATGTAGCGGTTCATCACCAGACCGGCGAAGAACGCGCCGAAGATGCCTTCCAAGCCGACAAGCTCCGACAGCGCGGCGCAGAGGAAGAGCACGGCCATTACAAAGATAAACTGCATCACCGCGTCGCTGTAGCGGCGGAGGAACCATCGTGTCAGGCGTGGGATGGTGAGAAGTATGCCCACCACGTATATGGCGAGCTTGCCAACGAACCACAGCCAGAACAACACGTCGCTCTTGCCTTCATTGGAAGCCACCAACGCGGCGAGCACCACGAGGGCAAGGAAGAGGCTCACCATCGTGGAAGCCACCGACAGTGTGACGCTCTTCTGCTGCTGTATGCCATATCGAGAGACGATGGGGTAGGAGACAAGCGTGTTTGATGCCATGACGCAAGCCAGCAACAGGGCTGCGATGGGCGCATAACCGAGGATGTCGATGCCCATCAGCCATGTCAGGAAGAATGGGCAGCCGAAGGTGAGCAACCCGAAGGTCAGTGTTCGCCACTTGTTCTTGCGAAGGTCTTCCATGTCCATCTCCAAGGAGGCGAGGAACATGATGTAATAGAGTCCCACCCTGCCGAAGAGCTCAAAGCTGGAATCCCTCACGAGGACGTTGAGGCCATACTTGCCAATGGCTACGCCGGCGAGGACCATGCCTATGAGGTGGGGGATGCGCAGCTTGCCCATGATGACAGGGGCAAGGAGAATGATGATGAGCACCACGAAGAACACCAGCGTGGGGTCGGTGATGGGGAAATATGAGGCAAAAGTTGCCATTTGTTATCTTTGTTTCCTATTTTAATGGCAAAGTTACTCATATTTTCGCATATTTGTTGTAATTTTGCCCCAAAGGTTTCAATTATTACACAATTATGAGAGTAGCTATTGTAGGCGCAAGCGGTGCCGTGGGACAAGAGTTCCTGCGCATCCTTGCTGAGAGAGAGTTCCCCATCGATGACCTTCTGCTTTTCGGCTCCAAGCGCAGCGCGGGCAGGCAATACACCTTCCGCGGCAAGGCTTATACCGTGAAGGAGTTGCAGCACAACGATGACTTCAAGGACGTGGACATCGCTTTTGTCTCAGCCGGTGGCGGTACGTCGGCGGAGTTTGCGGAGACCATAACGAAACATGGCGCGGTGATGATAGACAACAGCTCGCAGTGGCGCATGGATCCGCAGGTGCCGCTCGTGGTGCCTGAGATAAACCCAGAGGATGCGTTGGACCGCCCGAAGGGAATCATCGCAAACCCTAACTGCACTACCATAATGATGGTTGTGGTGCTGAACCCGATAGACAAGCTCAGTCATATCAAGAAGATTCACGTGTCTTCCTATCAGAGCGCGTCGGGTGCCGGAGCGGCGGCCATGAAGGAGCTGGAGCAGCAATACAAGGAGATGGTGGAGACGGGCCACGTCAGCACCGTGGAGAAATTCCCTCACCAGTTGGCTTACAACGTTATTCCGCAAATCGACAAGATGACGCCCAACGACTATACCAAGGAGGAGATGAAGATGTATAATGAGACCCGGAAGATAATGCATTCCGACGTTCGCACGTCAGCCACCTGCGTGCGCGTGTCATCGCTTCGTTCCCACTCAGAGAGCGTGTGGTTTGAGACGGAGAAGCCGTTGGAGGTCAAGGACATCCAAGAGGCTCTGAAGAGCGCGCCGGGCGTGACTCTCGTGCAGGATCCCGACGACCAGTATGTCTACCCCATGCCATTGGAGAGCGCGGGCAAGGACGACGTCTACGTGGGACGCGTGCGCAAGGACTTGGCCGACGACAACGGTTGCACGCTGTGGCTCACGGGCGACCAGATACGCAAGGGCGCGGCGCTCAACGCCGTGCAGATTGCCGAATACCTCATCAAGGTGGGCAACGTGAAATAAGTAACAATGTCTTAAACGACGCGAATCTCATCGGGCGCATGATAATAATGGGCGCGGTGGGGTTCGCTTTTTTAATATAACACGAAAAATGAAGAAAAAGACTTTTCTTTTGGGGCTCTTGCTGTGCGCCACGGGCGCGTTCGCACAGGGCAACCTTTCCTCGGGCATTGACCTAAAGAACCTCGACACCTCGGTGAAGCCGGGCGACGACTTCTACCACTATGCCGCGGGAGGATGGCTCAAGTCGCACCCGCTCGACGCTGAGCATGTGCAGAACGGTGCCTTCACCGACTTGTACGAGCAGAGCCAGAAACGCATCCAGGACATCATTCTCGGCTTTGCCTCAAAACCGCAAAAGCAAGGCACGCTGGGGCAGAAGATAGGCTCTCTTTACAACCTCTTGATGGACTCCGTTCGCCTGAACCGTGAGGGATGGAGACCCATCAAGCCTACGCTCGACAAGATAGCGGCAATAAAAAACCGCAAGGAATACCAGCTGGTGTGCGCGCAGCTCGACCGCAACGGTGAGTCGACGATGATGTTCGGCATTGGCGCGGGGGCCGACCAAAAAGACTCTGAGTGGAACCTTGTGGCCGTGGGGCAGGGCGGACTCGGACTTGGCGAGCGCGACTATTATCTTTCCGATGACGCGCAAAACAAGCGCGTGCTGGAGGCTTACAAGCAATACCTGAAAAAGCTGTTCACGCTGACCGGGGCCGACGAGGCCACGGCGGAGAAGAAGACGCAGGCCGTCATAGCCATTGAGACGGAGATTGCCAAGGCAAGCTACGACAAGGTGAAGCAGCGCGACATCGACGCCAACTATCATAAGATGACATACACGCAGCTCATCAGCGACTTCCCAGGCATCGACTGGGGCAACGTGTTCCTCGCCTCTGGCTTCCCGGCTTTCGATTATGTTGACGTTGGCCAGCCTGAGCCTATACACGCCGTAGAGAAGATTCTCGCCGAAACGCCTCTCGATGACCTCAAGACCTATGCTCAGGCCAAGGTCATCAGTGGTGCCACCAGCAAGCTCAGCGACGACTTCCGCAAGGCTTCGTTCGAGCTCAGGAAGGCCATGGTCGGCTCAAAGCAAGACCAGCCGCGATGGAAACGCGCCGTGGCCGTGGTGAGCGACAGGTTGGGCGAGGCGATAGGCAAGATGTACGTGGAGAGGTATTTCCCAGAGTCGAGCAAGAAACGCATGCTTGAACTCGTGCGCAACCTGCAGACGGCTCTCGCACAGCGCATCGATGAGGCCACGTGGATGGGAGATGCCACGAAGGCGCAGGCTAAGGACAAGCTGTCCAACTTCATCGTCAAGATTGGCTATCCCGACAAGTGGAAAAACTACGACGGCTTGCAGGTCAACGACAGCCTTTCGCTCTACGAGAACCTGTGCAACATCTCTCGCTGGGCCACCGATGACTATATAGCCAAGCGCGTGAACAAGAAGGTGGACAAGACGTTGTGGCAGATGACCCCACAGACCATCAACGCCTACTACGACCCGTCGACAAACGAGATTTGCTTCCCCGCGGCCATACTGCAGCCGCCATTCTTCGATCCTAATGCCGATGATGCCGTCAACTACGGTGCCATTGGCGGCGTTATAGGTCACGAGATGAGCCATGGCTTCGACGATCAAGGCTCACAATTCGACAAGTACGGAAACCAACGCAACTGGTGGACGGCGCAAGACAAGAAAAATTTCGACGCGCGCACCAAGGTGCTTGCCGACTGGTTCTCCTCGTTCGACGTGCTGCCAGGCATCAAGGTCAACGGCAAGCAAACCCTTGGCGAGAACATTGGCGACAACGGCGGACTGAACATCTCGTTCCGCGCTTTGCAGAACTCCATGAAGGAGCATCCACTGGCCGTGAAAGACGGTTTCACGCCTGAGCAGCGTTTCTTCCTCGCGTGGGGTAGAGTGTGGGCCTCAAACATGACCGACGAGGTGGTGAAGTATCTACTCACCGTGGATGTCCACTCTCCGAACTACGCTCGCGTCAATGCCGCGCTTCCTATGATAGACGCTTGGTACAAGGCTTTCAACGTGAAGAAAGGCGACAAGATGTTCGTGCCAAAGAACAAGCGTGCCCACGTGTGGTAAGCTCGTTAGCCAATGACTATTTGGTAATGCCCTAAGTGGCATCCGTATAAACAATTCAGGGAGGGGCAAGCCGGTGGGTTTGCTCCTCCCTGAATTGTTTTAATCCCGATGGTTCGGCTCTGATACCGCAAATCATTAAAGTCATTGTTGCGGAAATAGGCTAAAAACTTTCTCGGAACGAATAAAATCATTAACTTTGCGGAAAACAGCACGAGTATGGGAAAATACCTTGATCCAAGAGCCGATTTGACATTCAAGAAGGTCTTTGCCGACCACAAGGACTTGATGATAAGCTTCCTCAATGCCATGTTGCCATTGCCCGACGACGGGCAGGTGACAAGCATCGAGTACCTTCCGTTTGAGCTTATACCAACCATGCCGTTGAAGAAGGACACCATCGTCGACGTGCGTTGCGAGGACCAGCTGAAGCGGCAGTTCATCGTTGAGATGCAAATGATATGGACGGCCGACTTCTTCAAGCGCGTGCTTTTCAACTCCTCCAAGGCTTACGTCAAGCAGCTCAAGAGCGGGGATGACTATTCCGACCTGCAGCCCGTGTATTCGCTCAACCTCATCAACGAGGCCTTCCTTCACGACACCGATGAGTGGTATCACGACTACGGGTTAATGGAGTTCAAGTATCCCGGCCATGTCATCGAGGACATGCACGTCATCTTCATCGAGCTGCCGAAGTTCAAGCCGCATTCTTTCACTGAGAAGAAGATGACGGCACTGTGGCTCCGATTCCTGACCGAGATAGACGGGGACACGAAAATCGCTCCCAAGGAACTGCTGGAGAACCCAGAGACCCGCAAAGCGCTCGACATCGTTGAGGAGTCGGCTTACAGCGACGCGCAGATGGCAGGTTATGACCATTTCTGGGACATGGTCAGCGTTGAGCGCACCCTTCACTCCTCAGTGAGAAGAGAACGCGAGAAAGGCAAGGCAGAAGGTTTGGCAGAAGGTTTGGCAGAAGGCATGAAGCAAGGCATGAAGCAAGGCAAGGCAGAAGGCATGAAGCAGGGTTTGGCGCAAGGTGCGCACGACAGTGCCATGGCAAGCGCCAAGGCCATGAAGGCTGACGGTATGCCCACGGCCTTGATAGCCAAATACACTGGTTTAAGTGAGGAGGTGGTCGCGAAACTTTAGATAGTGTATAGGTAATTATTGAACCGTATTTTTTGTGGGACTTCGGACATATTTCTTGCGTTGGAAGTATTAGTTGATAGATAATATCAAAAACAAAGGAGGCGCGCCAATCTTTGTGGCGCGCCTCCTTATTTGTCATGGCTCCCGTTATGGAAACGGATTATTACTTCCAAATCACGGTCTTCTTGCCGTTCACGATGTAGATGCCTGTCTTCGTGACACGCTCCACACGACGGCCCTGAAGGTCGTAAATGACCTTGGCGGCGTTGTCATCTGCGTTGATGTCACGGATGCCCGTGAGCGTAGTATTGATGTCATAGCACCTTGTGTAGCTTTCGTTGACAGTGCATTGTGACGGACTGACGCTCGACGCATTTTGCAGGTACTTGCCATAGTTGCCGTCGCCAAACGCGCCTTCGGGGATGATGAAGATGTATTGGGCTGTCCTGACCTTTACCATGTCGATAGGTGAATCCCAAACAAGCTTAACAGCATAGTTAATTTCATCGGTGTGTTCGGGGTCTTCCTCGAAATGTCCTTCGCCCACCAGTTTGTTGTTCCAATTCTCTTTAAGCTGTACCTTGACATTGGGGTTGCCGACAAGACCGTTCTTTGATTGTGCGCGGTCTATGTAAACAATAAACTGCGTAAGGTAATCGGCTGGATATTCGTCTTGGTTTTCCTTGGGCAGTTTGCTCCAACTCTGGTAATGCTTGAAACCCGATGGCAGTGGGCCTGGTGTCGGGTCTTCTTTGCTCGAGACCTTGAACGAAGTCTTGTACTCATTGGAAGTCACCTGCTTGCCATCTTGCGCGAAGCTGAATGTCCCCTTGGGTATGATGAGGAAATAATCGCCATCTAATAGGCCGCTGAACGAGATGTCAAAGTCCGTTGTGGAGTTGTCCACGGAGGCTATGGTTGCCGTGGCTCCGCTTACCACATTGCCGTTGGCATCGGTAATGGTAGGTGCTACGCCAGCTTTCAATGTCACTCCATCATCGTGGGTGAATGTCAGGCGAATGGTCTCGTCGGTACTTGAGATAACGGTCTTGTCGAGCTTCACGTCAATGTCGGCACTCTCCAAGGCTGGCTTCTCGCTCTCCTCGAAGACAAAGGCGTTGGAGATCTTGTCGTTGAACATGAGTGTCTTATACGATGTGTCTGTGAGAATCATCTTCAAGGAGAAGTCGAGCAGGTTGAAAGCCGATACCGCCTGATTGGTCACGGGGTCAGTGCCAAGACTGCCATGAATGCTGAATTTACCCATGGTCTTGGCATCCTCAACTTCATCAATTGAGAAGCGAGCTAAGGTCAAGTCGTTAATGGAAGCGTCATAAGCCTCGGTTACGTTCTTAGATGATGAGCCCGTGTACTTATTGTCTGTCGTGAGCAAGTGCAGGTACTTGCCATCAAGTGTAGAGAAGGCGACTTTGTTTTCACCTTTTTTCTCTGCCTTGAATGGATAAGCGCTGGATGCGTTGGAGGTTAGGCTGACAGCGGCCCCGTCATAGCTCAGGTACAGTTTGTCACCCTTATCATTAATGCCGCAAATCTTGTAGTACTTGTCTGTTGAAGGCAGTTCCACGTCGGTCTCACTGTAGAAAGCCGACATCAGTGTTGTCAACTGCTCGTCGGTAGGCACCTCGTCGGCTTTGACGGCATCTTCCAACGCCTTGCGAGACTTGCTCGTGGCTGACGGATAGCCCACGCCGGTCTTCAAAAGCAGCTCTTTCGCGGCCTTCATGGTCTCCGTGTCAGGTTTCTTGTTGGACACCACCCATGTGTATGTCACGGCCTTGTTCCACGCGTCCGAGCCTTCGATGTTCCACAACGCGTTGTGGACAAAACCCTCGGGAATGGTCAGCGTGTATGTGCCGGGAGTGGTCATGGGCTGCTCCACGTTGAACTTGCCGATGATGCTCTTGTTGTCCGAGCCAATCGTAAAGGTCACTCCGTTCTTGGCCTTTCCTTCTAAAAAGAGGGGTAAAGCCTTGTCGCTCACCGTACCAATGAGCTCTGGGAACGTGATGACGATGGGATCTTTAAGCGACATGTTCTCTTGATATCCCTCGGCTGGCGACACTGACTCTGGATTGAACGTGGCTTGGTCTTTCTTCACGGTGAAAGCATAACTCAGCGCGGTATTGGTATAACCGCTGCTTGTTTTCACCATGCCTTCTGGCACGCTGATAGCGTACTGGCCGTTCTCGGTTATGGCGTTGGCGATGCTTAATGTCAGCTTGGAGCCGCTGACGCTTGCCGTCAACGTTTGAGGTTCCGCGTCATTCGCAAGCAACTTGGCATTAACGCCACTGTTTAAGGTTATGGTGCTGCTAAATGTCAGGTCGATAGACGAGAAGCTGCCTACCGTGGCACCATTGGCTATGGAAGTGGAGACGGGAGTGAGCACGTCGGCGCGTGGAGTGTAGGTTACGGTAATCTTGTTGATTTCCGTTCCCTCGCCACTGATGAAGAACCTTACCTGTGTGTAAGTTCCACCATGGGCAGTCCACTTGCAACAATAGCTGTCTGATGTATAATCAAACTTGCCACCCTGGTTTTTCTCAGGGCTAAATCCACCCTGATCGCTGTTCTTGTCAACAACTATTGACTCAATTTTCGCGCCACTTGGAACAGAGAATATGACCGTGGAGTTGACCTTGGGTTCAAACCAATATCCATTGTCCTCCTTTGCAAGCCAGACACCAGGGCAGCTTCCTGTCTCGGTGAAAGACAATGATACGTCGTCAGACTTGAACGTCACGTCGGATACCTTGACGGCTGTGCCGGCGTCTGTGGTAAAGTCCTTGTCGTGATACGACGGGCTCAATGATGACGGGGAGGAAAAATTAAACGTTGCTTTCTTGGTGCTCTGCCCATAACCAGCCAGCGAGCAAAGCAATGTCAGTAACAGTAAAAAGTGTTTCATAAACAAGACGTGTTATCTCATGTCTGGGTCTGTCTCGTCGGCTTGCGTCTTGACGCAGAGCTTCCACGAGCCATCTACCTTGACGGGATTAAACATATAAGCCGTCTTAGCGGGTGAATCCGTACCAGTCTGCTCAGCCTTTGCCCATGTCACGTTGTAGCGCACGTCGTTGCATCCTTCCAACTGGAAAGAGAAAAACTGGCGGCTATAGTCGAGCACCGGGAACATGCGAAAACGCTTGCGGTAGCGGTCGGCAGTCTGCTTGGTCAGCGGCTTCACCTCCTTGGTGGAGTCGTTGTATTCATACAAGCTGCTCAAGACTCTCTCCACTTGGCCAGCCTTGAGCTGGGCCATGGCGTCGTCGCAAAGCTTAAGCATCTGGGTGGTGTCTTCATGGTTGAGCGTGCTTCTGAATTCCGCCACTCTTTCCTCGCGTGGCTTCTCCTTGTTGGAAGAGCAGGAGGAGCAAGAAGTGAAGAAAGACGAAGAGAGCATGCCTAAAGCAAACAATAAACTGAATGTCTTTTTCATAGGTAAACGTTTATATTATAAAAAAGAGGGTGTGTCTGCTCTTTTGTAGACACACCCTCTCAATTAAGAGCTTATATTTGATATAAGAAATAACGTGCGATTAGTTGTTCTTCGTCCTGTCAACAGTCACGACGAGTTCAGTGTAGAAGTCACCCCAAGTGTAGCTGATTGTCACAGGGATCTTGAGAGTGAACTTGGTCACGTTCTCACCGTTGTTCTTGTAGTAGATGGCACCGAAGATAGCCTTGTCGGCTGCGATCTTGTCAAGAAGCGCTTGGTTCTTATCAGAGCTGTTGTAAGCTGAGAGGTCGAATGTGAACTTCTTGGCGCCCTTGTTCACGGTAGCTGTGCCATCGTGAGTGTAGAGTTCAGCCTTCTTGGTGATAGTGCCAAGCTTGACGAATGTGTTCTCGTCTGCCTGGTGCATGTTAGTCTCAACAACTGATGGGTTGACGTTGACCGTAACGGCATTCACGCCATAATATGCCCAGTACCACTTGTTTGCGCCCTCCATGGAGTCGTTACGCCAGTCGTAGAGGTTCAACAGGTCACTCAGGTAGATGATGTTACCGTCTTCCTTAGCGTCAATTACCTGCTGAGGAGCAATTGTGTTGAGGTTGATAGGACGCTGCCAGCTAACGAGGAATGAACCATCGGTCACAGGAACGGCGACACCGCAACCGCTTGAAGCGATAACTCCAACGTATGTGCGAAGCTCATCGGCGATGTTGCCATGGTTGGCCTTGTAGCCGATAGCGTTGAGCACATCCTTAGTGGCTGAGTTGTTGATGAGCTTCAACTGGCCAGCGCTTGCGCCATCCTGAGTAAGAATGGCGATCTTTGTGTATTTGCCATTATACTCAGCGTAGAGAGTGTTGTTGGTGAACACGCCCTTAGTGTAATCCACTGCGCAAGCGTTGAGCTGCTCAGCGAGCTTAGCCTCGTCGTAGACATCAGAGTGGCGCTCAACATACTTGTCTACCAAAGCGTTCCACTTCGTGTCTGTAGCGGAACTCTTGGCTGTGATGGTGTATTTCTTGCCATTCTGAGCGGTAATTTCAACATTCTTAGGAACGAAGTAGTACTTGTTCTTCAGATCGCCCGTAGCAGCCTTGTTGCCGACGAATGTCTTGGCAATGCTGTTGTTGAACGTGTTGGCATAACCACCGCTGATAGGCTCGTGGATATCGTTTACAATGGCCGTCTTGCCACCATCAGCACCCGTTACGGCGTCAAACCAGTGGTTGCTAATCTTCTCGGTGAGGGCAACCGCGGTGTTCTGCTTACGTGTGAGGTTCACGGTAACCTTGACATAGATGTACTTGTAAGGAGCGATCTTCGTACCTACGACAGCCTCCTTGAGGTTGTAGCGGAAGTAGCGAGTCACGGTCACAGGATACGTGGTTTTGTGGTGGGTCAACTTCTCGACCTCTTCCTCAGAAAGTGTCCATGTCCAAGTGTGGTTGGTTGTACCCTTGTCGTTTGCAACATAAGCGAGATCTCCAAGCTCTGACTCGGTGAAGGTCTTGCCGTCTGTTGTGGTATAGAGCCTCAAGAAGTCTACCTCGTTGCCATCTCCTGTTGTTCCTGCGTTTTCTTTCAGCACCTCAGGAGTATACATGGCATCAAACTCCTCCTTCTTCAAGCCGTTGGCATCAACCTCTGTGAAGAAGTCTGAAAGCACGAACTTGTTGAATTGAGACCATGTTGTCTGTACACCGTCAACAGCGTTGCAAAGGTCAAACTGGGCATCACCGGCAGGATAAGTGTCGAGTGTGGCTATCTTGTCCTCAGGAGCCTTCTCCGTGATGTGGAGCAAGATGTAACCATCGAGCACAACGTTGCCGTCAGCGTTCTTCACGAGCACCTGTACCAGAGGCTCACGGTCAATGGCTGCGCGGTTATCCTTGGCAGGATTGCCGTTCTCGTCAACGTTGTTGGCCTTCAGCACGCCGTTGGCCTCATCCTTCCATGTGGCGAACTTGCTGTCAGCGGTCTTGTTGCCGTCAACCTTGTAGTCCACGAGCTTGAACTCATAGGTCAGACCCCATTCGCGAGCCTCGTCAAGAGTCATGGATTTAAACTCATTAGTCTTGCCATACTCCTTGTAGTTTTGCACGGCATAGTGGATGTTGATGTATTGCTTCAAGTCAATGTCGCCATTGTAATACAACTCAAGCGCAGCTCCACGTGTGTCTGCAAGGGCCTCCTTTGGAGAATCCCATATGTGCACCCTTTCGTTAGCGTCACCAAAGTCTTTCAGGCCTTTCTCATCACCTGTCTCGGTGCGCTTGTCAAGATCCATCTGTCCGTACATTGGCTTGATGGCCCATGCGAGAGCCTCGAGCTTAGCCTTCAGTGGGTTGAGGAGAGCATAGTCTGAAGTGATGGTAGCCTCCTCGGTAGCGAGCTTATTGTCCTTAGACTTAACCTGCAGGGCAATCGTGTTGTCCTTCTGATAATTCTTGCTCGTTGGGTCTGGGTTCAGCTTGTCAGGATGCGCAATCTTGAGTCCTGCTGTCAGGATGCCGTTGTCGTTCAGGAATGCGGCTGCGCCGTTGTCCTTCTTCTCTGGAGATGTCACGCCAAGCACCTTTGCTGGATCTTGCTCGGCACGTGTCTTCACGTACATCACCTCAGGCTGCAGCACGTTGTAACCCTTAACGTCGCTATACTCTGTATTGGCGTTGGCAGGATTCATGTGATACTGCACAGTCCATGTGGGACCATAGACATAATCTTCGCCACCTGTTGCCGGAATAGGATCGTTAGACAGGAGGTTTGACTGGTAATCGACGATATCACCCGCTATAGGCTTACCCTGATGGTTCTTCAAGCCGCTAAGATCCTTTGCTACCAAAGTGGTACCAGTGAGGTAAGGATAATTCACGGTCTCGATGCCGTCCATATAGAGCTTAGGCATGAACACGAGGCTTGTGAGGTTGCCAGTCAGAGAAATCACCACGTCATCGCTATAGCCTGTCAAACCAGAGAGAATGAGGTTCTTGCGTGCGTTGTCAAGTGTTGCGGTGATGGTGCCGCTCTGGTCGCTGACGAATGAGATGCCAGAGTCCTTTACAAATTTGCCATCCTTGTAGATGTCGAAGTGGTGGGTCTCTGGGTTTGGCACATAATACTCAACTGATGCTGCTGCTCCAGGCACGCCTTGCTCGCCCTGCTCGCCCTTTTCGCCTTGTGGGCCACGTGCGAGATTCTTGGTCGGCTTGCCGTCGCAGTACCAATAGCCGTCTTCACCGATTGTCCATGCGGTACCAGGTTTGCCCGGTTCGCCTTGGATGCCCTGTGCACCGTCCCTGCCGTTGGTGAGGTTGAATGACTTGCCGTCGCTCAAGGTAACGGTGACACCCGTCTCCGACTGAGCCACGTTAGTGATGACAGAACCGCCCTTGATGAGTTTCTCAATCTCGGCGATCTTATCTGCATTGGCCTTTATCTGGCCCTGCAGGTTGTTGATGTCATCATCGTAGTCCTTACAGGAAGTTACTGTACCTGTTGCGCCCACTGCGAGCAGGCCGATGAACAGGTAACTGAAAACCTTCTTTTTGTTCATACGATTAAAAGATTAATTAAACATTTAAAAATAAATTTCCTTTTGGTTTTCTTACGGCTGGGGCATGTACCTTTGCGGTATCAAAGTGCCTTGCCGTGGGGCTCGTCAGCACGCAAGCAGGGGAGAGAACCCTGCATGGTTTTGCGAATCTCCCCGTGGGGAGACTTTGAAAACCATCCCTCTTGCAGGGGCCGGTTTTATGCCGACCCTTAAAAATGTTCGACCAATAATGTCAGTCCATGTTTCGGGGATATATTATATTTGCCACTCCAAACCGCGGTTACACATTATTATATATAATACATGAAAAAGAAAGACATCGAAGTTATCGTATCAAAGGAATTGCTCAATATTGTGGGGCATCACTTGGAAATATGTATCACGGTTAAGAACGAAGACAACAAGACTGCGCCTACGGCCTATGGCGACATGGTGGAGTTCATGAGGGGGATTATCACGGAGAAAGAGACTGCCGGCCAATTCCGCACGGCAGAAGCCTATCGCGCCACCCTCAATTGTTGGCTGCGTTTCATTGACCCTGAAAAGGCCATGCCTTGGAAGATGGTCACGTCACGTTCAATGACATTGTTTGCCGATTACCTAAAAAAGCGGGGCGCGACTAAGAATACGCAGTCGTTTTATTTCCGCATCCTTCGCGCCGTTTGCAACAGGGCACGGGAAACGGGAGAGGCGGAACTGCACGACAAGCTTTTCGATAACGTCTACACGGGTAAGGCGCGAACACGCAAACGCGCCTTGCCGATAGAGGACATACGCAGAATAGCATCCGCGGAGACCAAGAGCGAAAAAGAGCAATTGGCGCGCGACCTTTTCATCTTCTCGTTTATAACACGTGGCATGGCACTCATCGACATGGCGCACCTGCTGAAAGCAAACATTGCGGCGGGCCGTTTGTTTTACATGCGCCATAAGACAGGCCAGGCTATTTCGATGGAATGGATTGCTGAAATGCAAGAGATTGCCACCAGGTACGAACATGCCGGCGGCGATTATCTCTTTCCGCTCATATCATCGGATGGAGCGGAGGGCTGGCGACAATTCAAGCGCAGCTCGCAAATGGTCAATTATCATCTGCGCAAGCTTGGCAAGCGCCTCAACATGCCGATGCATCTCACGCTCTACGTGGCCAGACATTCTTGGGCGACAGTGGCAAAAAGCACGGGCGTGCCCACGGCTCTCATAAGCGAAGCCATGGGGCACGTGTCGGAGAGGATGACGCAGGTCTATCTCGGCTCTATCGACGTGGGCAGGGTGGATAGCGCGAATCGCGAGATAGTAGACTTGCTCTACAAGTAAGACGCGGTCTTTCTGCCGACATCTGTATAATCTTTCAAATCAGTGTGCAAAAGAAATGTGAGAACGATAAACGTGTGCAAGAATCGACATAAAGACTAAAATATTTTTCAAAAAAAGATTAAAATATATTGTCTATGTCTGAAAGAACTGCTAACTTTGCACAAAGAAAGCGCAAAAGCGAATGACGGACGTAAATGAAACTACGAACAAATTTTGGTCTTTTTTGTGTTTGAATTGGCTCAATGGTTAAATTTTGGGTCTTTGGCACAAAAAAAGATTAAGATTGCTTGTGAGTTATCATAAATATGTCTATATTTGCAACACGTTTCAAAGTCTCCCCACGGGGAGATTCGCAAAACCATGCAGGGTTCTCTCCCCTGCTTGCGTGCTGACGAGCCCCACGGCAAGGCACTTTGATACCGCAAAGGTACATGCCCCAGCCGTAAGAAAACCAAAAGGAAATTTATTTTTAAATGTTTAATTAATCTTTTAATCGTATGAACAAAAAGAAGATTTTCGGTTACCTGTTCATGGGTCTGCTCGCTGCAGGCGCAACAGGTACTGTTACTTCCTGTAAGGACTACGATGATGATATCAACAACAACAAGTCTGCCATTCAGGCTCTTCAGAGCGACCTTGCAAAGGCTAAGACAGACTTGGAGTCGGAGATATCTTCATTGAAGACCCAGCTCGAGACCGCCAACGGTACATTGAAGGCTCTCTCAGGCAAGGTTGATGCCAACACTGCCGATATCACGAAGGCAAAGTCTGACATCGCTGGCTTGGAGTCTCGCTTGAAAACAGCTGAGGACGCTATCAAGAGCATCAACACGACACTCGCCCTCAAGGCTGACCAGAAGGCCCTTGAGGATTCTTGCGCTTCTATCTATGGTAAGCTGGAGTCTGTGACCGACGGCTTGGGTAAGAGCTTGAAGAGCGAGAAGGACGACCGCGTTGCAGCTGACGCTGACTTGCAGCAGCAGATCGACGCCTTGAACAAGCTTATCGGCAACGGCAGCGTCGACGACGCCAAGACCGTTTACGAGAAGTTGCTCGCCGACGTCAAGGCTCTTCAGGAGAAGACACAGGATTTGGACGTGGAAGCTCTGACTTCACAGTTGCAGGGTCTCTCAAACAGCATCGATAAGATCAACGCCAACATCAACGTGCTGAACGTGCTGTTGGAGAAGAGCCTTCGTAGCCTTGTATTCATCCCGCAGTCTTACTATTGGGGTGTTGAGGCTACAAAGCTTCTCTATCTTGACTTCAATTATGTCGACGACCAGGCTTGGATCAGCGACATGAACTGGGACAAGAAGGAGGCTAAGGGTTATGACAACAACGAACGTTATGCCACAGCCTCTGGCACAAAGGTTCTTACCTTCGCTGCCACATACCACATGAACCCATCTTCAGCTAAGCTCGACAATAAGACCACTAAGGTTAGCGTTGAGTCTGGCGACCTCGACTATGTTGCCACAAGGGCCGCTGCTGCTGGCATCAGCGTTAAGAGCTGGGCCGCTGAGAATGGCGTGCTGACAGTGAACCTCGACGTTAACGATCCTGCTAAGATCAAGACTGTCCTGACTGACAAGAAGATCACCAACTTCGCCACAAAGGTTAACGTAGCTACGAAGAACGACAAGGATACCACTATCACTTCCGACTACGCTACTCTTTACACCGAGAAGGTTTCTGACCTCAAGTTGGCTCTGACCAACAACGAGGTCAACAATCACCTCTTCGCTACTGCCGCGAAGAGCGCACTGTCTCCTTGTCATGTTGAGAGCGGCACGTCTTATGGCCACTTGATGCAGACCGTCAACGAGGCAAGCAAGGACTTTGACGCTCAGGTGTTCTGTAAGTGGAATCAGACCCTTGACCTTAGAACTCTCGTTGAGACACACTTCAAGAACGTTGATGGCGACTTCGCTAAGCTCGACGAACCTACATTCAACGCCAACTTCAAGTATGTGTTCACTCTGACAGCTCTCTACAAGGGTACCAACGCCACTGATGAGTCAGCTCACGCTGCCATCGCTTCCGACGGCTACACCTTCCGTCCACAGGCTCCTACTGCCGATGGTAAGCAGGCTGCTTATGGTTCAGAGCAGGTTCGTGCCCAGGAGGTTGGTCGTACTCCAGTCGTTCGTGTCACATTGGTTGACCAGCAGACAGGCAAGGTTTACGACTACGGTTACATCCGCATCAAGATCGTTGACGAGAATGTGTCTCCTGTTGACAAGAGCATCTCTTATCAGGGCGATGACTACGCTTACAACGGCGAGTGCACACCTAACGCTTGGTCTTTTGCCACAAAGTGGTACATCACAGAGCAAGACCTCTACAAGGAGCTTGGCTTGACTCGTGAGGAGTTTGAGAAGAACTACACTCTCGATGGTGATGAGGAAGATCTTACACAGTATCAGGCTGCCAAGAACGGTAAGTTCCAAGTGCTTGCCAAGAAGATTGGTACAGCTTCTACAGTGATTGATAAGGACACTGATCCTGACGGCACTAAGTCAAGTATCCTCAAGTGGGAGATGACAAGCAAGCAGGCATTCGAGTTGTTCGTAACCAACAAGAAGGCAGGCGAGAGCATCGCCATCAAGTATAAGTCAGCCGACAAGACTGTTGGTCCTGATGTGTACGTTGTCTTCAAGACCGGTAAACTCATTGGCACATTGCCTTCAGCTTCTTTGGACCTCGATCCACAGAAGAACGCTACCGTATGGGCAGCTAAGGATGGCGTGGCTGGATCTGGCAAGTATGAGCTTGACATGAACGTCAACAGTCCTAACGACCACAACATCAAGGCCAATGGTGACAAGCCATTCGAGAAGACTCTCGCTGAGGCTTTCGTTGGCAACGAGATCAATGCTGCTGCAATTCTTACCAACCTGGTTGACAAGACCGCTGGCAAGGAGTATGCCGCAAGCAAGCTGACACTTGACCTTAAGTTCGCTAAGGCAAACGAAGGCAAGGAGTTCAAGGGTGTCTCTGGCAAAACTTACGTTTTGAGCGTGGCTGCCGATGGCAAGACCCTCGAGGCTAATATCAAGGGCGAGACCTCTAAGCAGGCAGTCGTGAAGATTGAGGGTGAAAAAGTTAACGCTCAGAAGGCTGTTTATCAGGAAACTGAGTTCGCTAAGGACCTCCTCAACTATAAGAAGCACAACGAGCTTGACGAGAATACTCTGACAGCTATCGTTGGCATCTACGCACAGAACGCTTGCCACGAGCTTCCTCTGACAAACAACACATTCAACGTTCGCTTCCTCCGTCCATTGAACATCACCAACACTTCTGCTGAAGTTGAGGACGCTGGTACAGAGGCTCAGGTCATCGACCTCATGAAGCTCTTGACCTTCACCGACTGGCGCGACGCTTGGCAGAAGGGCTATGACAAGTTCTACGGCATCAAGGACGTTAAGGTCGCTGGTGTGGCTAATGGTCAGAAGATTAGCCAAAACGCTGACGTTCTCACCGACCAGAACGGAAACACCAAGATGGTTCCTCTGCAGAGCGTGAACGGTGCTATCGACTTCGTTTACAGCTACGGTAAGCTGACTTACAAGAACTACAACACAACAACCGCAGACTTCAAGGTTCAGATTCCTGTTGTCGTAACATACGATTGGGGTGAGGTTCCTCAGACAATCATCGTGAACGTTAAGCGTACACACTCTAACGCTAAGAAGCACTAATCCGTCAGGATTAAGATAAATCTCAAAGGGAGAGGAGATTCGTTCTCCTCTCCCTTTTTTCTCATTAAACCAAACAGCGATATGAATTTCACAAGGTCATTTATAATCGTTTCATGCATTGTCCTTTCCTTGACAGGTTGCAAGAAGAAGACAAAAGACGCTGGGGTATATGATTATCTGCGCCCAGCCACAATGACTTACACTAAGCAAGACTCCTCAAACATCAACTACATGGTTCAACGCTATACCCAACTCGTTGAGAAGAAAGACTTTGAGAAGGCGGCAAACATGCTCTACAAGGTGAGAAATGACAGCGTGCTGCCTCTCTCGGCAAAGGAGCGTCAGGGCTTCATCCAGGCTTATTCGCAAATGCCTATCTACGCGGCCAAGACCAACTCGTTTGTCTTGCGTTCCGACAAGAACAACCAAGTGGACGTGTTGATACAAATCGTGAAAAACGGTAATCTTGAAAAGGGCATTGGCGTGTCGAAGATGTCGCTCAATCCGGTAGTGAAGAATGGCAAGTGGTATCTCACGTTGCTCGACGAGAATGCTGAGGGGGTTCAAAATGTTTACGACAAGAATGTCAACAGCTATTAAGATTGCCCTGTCCCTCGTTTCCTTGGCGTCAGCGTTTCAGTTTGCCATGGCTCAAGGCCATGCCAAACTTTACGTCAAGAAGGTGAAATACGACATGGGCACTATCTATACCGACAGTGCCGTCAGGACCTTTGTCATACCTTTCGTGAACAAAGGCAAGGAAAGTCTGAAAATAAAGGAGACACGAACCAACTGCACCTGCACCACCGTCAAATATCCCCGCAGGCGCATACCTGCAAACGGCATGGACACGTTGAGGGTGACCATCGACATGACAGGCTTCTTCCCTGGTGTCTACGAGAAAAAGGTAGGTGTCTACAGCAACTCAAGGAAGAGCCCGCTGTTCATCAGCTTCAAAGGCAAGATCACACGCAAACATTAACTAATATTGACCCATGAACAGGATTACGAGATTTTTTCTAAGTCTGCTCCTCATTCTGTCATTGTGCGCGCCTGTCTTCGCGAGCAATGAGCCAAGTCAGCTCGTCGTGAAACTCAAGGATAACACCGAGAAGATATTTATCCTTGCCAATAAGCCGACAATCACGTTCGACACGAAGAAGATGTATGTCAACACGATCGACTTCAGTGCCGAATTGAGCAACGTGCAGGAGTTTTATTTCAAAACCGAGTCCACTAACCCTCCAACAGGCATTGGCGCCGTAAAAGACAATGGCGCGGACGCTTCCTCACCCTTTACATTTCGTTTTGTCGATGGCAAGACGGTGTGTATTGATGGCCTTGACAATAGCGTGCGCGTCAATGTGTATTCATTGTCGGGTGGCAAGGTCAACGCGAAGGTTGATCGTGGCGGCGACAGGGCCGTTGTCGACTTGGGCAATCAGGCGGCGGGCGTTTACATCATCCAGGCCGGCAAACAATCCTTTAAGATAATCAAACGATGAAGAAATACATTTTCCTCTTATTCAGTTTCCTCGTCTTCGCCATCACTGCCAACGCGCAATACAAGATGGTTATCACCCTCGCTAATGGTGAGAAGATTGAAAAGGAAGTCTGGGACATACAAAACGTAGCTTTCGAGCCCTTGGGCTCTGTTGCCACGCCCGACGTGCAAGAGGCCGTTGACCTTGGCCTGAGCGTGAAATGGGCACCCATGAACTTCGGTGCAACGGCCGAGACCTCGCCTGGCTATTATGTGGGTTGGGGCGATGCCACGGGTTTGAACAAGTCGACCGTGCTCAACTATTTTCCCGTGCTGCATCCCACTTCCGACATCGTGAACGGCAATTACGACATTGTGCACGTGCTATGGGGCGACCAGTGGCGCATGCCAACGTTGAAAGAAGTGAACGAGCTTATCGAGAATTGCGACTGGACCTACGACGAGACACGCAAGGGCTGGAAAGTCGCGTCAAGGAAAGACCCGTCTAAGTCGATATTCCTGCCAATGCAAGGCTACCGCAATGGAACGGAGACCATAAACGACAACTCGTTGGGGGCCTACTGGACAGGCTCGCTGAACAAGACCGATGACCAAAAGGCATCGGCACTCGTCTTGCGCGCCACCGACAACGCTACTGGTGATTATCTCCGCTATATGGGCTTGCAGATTCGTCCTGTCTACGGACCTTTCTATGAAGGCGCGAAAGTGAAAGGCGTGTCGGTGACCAATGTCTCTATGAACGATGCCTATGTTAAGGTGACTTTCGAGGGAGGTTACGCTGACGCCTCTGAGATAGGTCTTTGCTATGGCACCACCTCGAGCGTTGACCCGGACCAGAACAACAAGGTGACTGCTGAGGCTGCTGATATAGCCGAAGACGGCACTTACACATTCCATGTCAGCAACCTTGACCCTAACACCACATACTATTTCGCTGGTTATATTGTCTGTCAAGGGCAAAGGAGCTTGGGCGCGACATCTTACCTGAAAACCAAGGCCAAGTTCCCGGTTGCCGAGATGGTAGATCTCGGACTGAGCGTGAAATGGGCCAAATGGAACATAGGCGCCTCTTCAGAGGATGAGTATGGCTCATATATAGCTTGGGGAGACCCTACGGGCGAAGATCAGTCGTTTGACAACAGTCATTATCCTAACGACTACAGCGATATATCCGGCACCAAGTATGACGTGGCCACGACCCAATGGGGAGACAAATGGCGCATGCCTACTCCTGACGAGTGGAAAGAGCTCGACGGCCTTACCAAAGAACTTGTCACCCTCAACAATGGCAATAAAGTCTTCAAGGTGACAGCGAAAAACGGTAACTACATCTACCTTCCGCGTGGCGGATTCCAAACCAGAAAAGGAAAGCAAGACGTGAACAAGGGCGCGGATTACTGGACCTCTGAAAACACGTCGCAGACAACCGCAGAAGGCGTACAGGTTAAAATGGTAAGCAGCATCTTCGAGCCGGAAGACGAGAAAGGCTGGCACATGCTCGTGCGCCCTGTCTACGGAGACAAGCAGGCGGGTCCCGACGCTCCTAATGTAGATACGAGGGATCTCACTGCCGAGGGCAAGCTGGCAAAGGGCGTAGACCTTGGCTTGAGCGTGAAGTGGGCCACATATAACCTTGGCGCGAAGAGCGAAACCGAGCCGGGCTCTTATTTTTCATGGGCCACGACCGCTGCTGGCAGCGACTTCAGCCTGAGCCAATACAAATGGTACGACGCCTCAACCGGAAACTTCAACATCCCAAGCACCAACATTTCCGACACCGACAACGACGCGGCCGTGAAGCTGTGGGGCGGCACATGGCGCATGCCCACAGATGAAGAGATAAACGAGCTTGTCAATAATTGCACATGGACGCAAACCGATGGCGGCTTCAAGATAAAGGGCAAGAACGGCAACGAGATATTCTTGCCGTTCACAGGATTCTATAACGGATCGTCTTCTCTCTCCAGCGACAACAAGTGCTTCTATTGGAGCGGTTCTTACAATGACTTGCCAATTCATGCCGAGGACCACTGGGCTTATTACCTTACCAACTACTCATCGACGCCTGTGGCGATTAGCAGTTACATATACAGCGGTATGTGCATTCGCCCTGTTTGCGCAAAATAGGAGTTTGACAAGGACCAACGGCGTATCAACATACGGATAAGTGAAAAAGCCGCACGACCATAAAACGGTCGTGCGGCTTTTTCGTGGCTCCCACGTAGAATTGTAAAATATTATTGCCAAAATTTAACACTTGGGAACAGGGGCAAATAGAGCGGAAAAAGGGTAGCCTTCCGCCTCTTGGCAACACCATCAGCAAGTTTTCGGCCTAAAATTTTTGCCGTTACGGTGCAATCGCGTCGCGATTACACCGTAACGGCAACGCGATTACACCGTAACGGCAACGCGATTGCACCGTAACGGCGACGCGATTGCACTGTAACGGCGACGCAAAATCAGTGTAAAGACATCGCCTGAAAATAGCTAAAAATGCAATCTGCTGATAGTCAGTGGCTTATTAAAAACGCTCAAAAATCGCGTTTTTTCGACCAAGCGACAGCTCGGTTGAAAAAAAACGATTCTCAGACGACCATTTGTAAAATATTATTATCTGAAAATAAAGACGCGCGTTTCCCTTGTTTACCACTTGCTAAGTTCGCTTCGGCTTTCAATCTTGTTTTCCACCTTGTCGTCGAGTTGATAGAAGAAGTCGAGTCCGGTGGCTTTCTCCACGTCGTCGACCGAGCGCACGTAATAGCTCATGTCGTGTCTGCCCGGCTCGTTCTTGTAGATGAAGCCGATGGCCTGCGCGTCGTGCGACGGCCCTTTTGTTCGCATCACCACCTTGAAGAAGGCGTCTGGCACCGCCACGCGATGCTCGCCCACGGTGTTGTGGCTCTTGCCGTGGAATATGGGTCCCGCCACGATGTATATCTTTCCATAGCGTCTTGCCCAGTCCCTGCATGCCTCTTCCAGGTATTTCCAGTCGCGCTCGTTCAGGTCGCCGTTTTGCGGGCAGATGTTGGTCATCAGGAAAGCCTCCTTTTGCGCCTTGTACGACCACTTGTTGTCGCCCGCCGGGCACATGTGTCCTCTCTGATAGCCACATTCACCCTCCCTTATGTCGGCGTAGGTGGCCCTTGGCTTAGGCACGTCGAAGTCTTCCATGAACTTATGTCCGCCCCTGGCGTAGTCGCCGTCGGTATGGTCGGCCGTGAGTGCCCATCCCACCCAGTTGGGCGTGCGCGTGCCCTTGTTGTAAGAGGTGACGTAAGCGTAGCGCCGCAATATCTGCTCCTGAGGTCTCGTCGTGCTCCACCTCGGGGTCTCGTAAGCCGCGCCTTGGCCATCGTCAGCCTCTTCCGTGTCGTCAGCCTTTTCCGTGTCGTCAACCTCTTCCGTGTCGTCAGTCTCCGTCTGTGGCGTCACCGCCTCCTGTCTTTGCATCTTTGCGACTGCCTCTTCCCTTGTGTTGTCATTATATTTGCCCCAACCGTAGACGGCCAAGCTTATTGCCGCGAACGCTATAAGGCTCTTGATGCTGCTCCTTGTCATAATAATATTTTTTAGGGTCTAAGAGATTCGAAAAGATGTCGTCTTTCAACCGCTTTGCAGGGTGCGGCCCCTGTGGCCGTCCGCAACCAATTTGAATGCATTGACATATCCGATTTGTCGCTTGTTAACCAGCGCGTAGCATCTTGCGGCGAGGCGAGCATGCGGTCATGGCAAAGGTAAGCATAATAATACTATTTACAACCTTTTTTCGAAGAATTTGTCAATCTTTCGGTTCTCCCGGTATTTTCTCTGGTCTTGCCCTCAGTGCCACCAAAGATGGCGAAACTTACGCCGACTACTATCCGTTCTTCCAGCATCAGTTCGACATGCTCCAGTACTTCCTCTTTGGCTCACGTGACACCGTGACCACCCAAAAGGATAAAATCACTACCCAAAAGGGTGGTTTCACTACCAGAAACATTGAAACAAGACTTGTCGGTACTAAGGATGAAGACGATGATCATTGGTGGCGCAGGTGCATCGCCGTGTCGGCTGCGATGATGCGACCAGCGAAGTATAGGGTGCGACGTGGCAGATGATATAAGCAAGTGACTCTTCAGATAAAATGTCATTACAATTTTTTCTGAAGAATCACTTGTAAAGAACGACCGAAAATAGCCGAGAACGACCGCAAGAACGACTTAAAACGCCCGAAAATAGCCGAGAACGACCAAAGGGCGACTTAAAACGACCTAAAATAGCCGAACAAATTTATATTCCAAGTTCAGACTCACCCTTTTCGGTTATATTCCATTTTTTTCCTTTATCGGTTTTGCAAATCAAATTTTCTTCAGCCATGGTGCCCAAAAGGCGACCAATCTTTCTCAATTTCTCGTCACGTGTTAGACTGGAAGGGAATACATGCTGGAGACCTTCATAAACGTCTTTACGTTTAAAACCCATACTGCCTGCATTATGCGCCAACTGAAGTAATAGCTTTTGAATACTAGTTTCCACAAGACCAGTTTCTTTTGTATAGTGCCCTATTTGCTTAGTCAGTTTTGCTACTTTTAATGATATAGTGTAATGAGGCGCACGACCTTCTATCAAGCCTTTGTCATAAAGATGCTTGGCTGCTTCTTTGGTAATAGGATGATGCTTCTGTACGGCATCCAGCCAAAGACATTCTTTCAATGATAAGGATTGGTTGCTCTTTAGCAAGTTGGTATATTTCTCGTCAATCATCTTGCCATAGATAGTGACTCCTACAGTACGATGCTCATTGTCAATATCGTAATCAGGCATGGGGAAGAAACGATTGCGTTGTTCAGTGTAAATCTTCTTGATGCCACGTCCTACGGTATCAATCATGTTGAAGTTGACCATGCCTCGGCATAAGCATTCGTTGCGATAGTGAAACTGAGGACCTTTATGCTCCAAAGCATTCTCTATGGTGCCGGGAATAAAGCTACCGCCATTGCCATAGTATAAGGTGCTTGGACCTTCTACGAAAACAATGCGTTGTTGCAAGGTGTAATCTTGATGGGCGATGGCATTATGTAGAGCCTCACGTATGGTATATTCATCATACTGCTTCATCGTATCTGGAAAGAGGGTTCCGCCTGGCAGTTCGCGCATGGTTTTGTTGCGTATCTTGCCCAACACCTTATCTACAGTCAAGATGAAAGGAATGGAGAAGTGTTCATAATCTTGCACAATACCTTCTTCATCTTCCCAAGTCCAAGTGATTTGTGCAACGGCAGGATGAATCTTTTGGATAGAAAGCGGCTTGCCTAATAACAGTATTGCAGCACGAGTGATTTGGCCGTCTCGCATCATCATACTATTAGCTAAGAACTCTTCTGTTGTCCACGCATCTATTTCTTCGGCAGGAATACTTGAAGAGTGTACTTTCTTGAACATGACTTTAGCTGTGGCTACAGCCAACTCATCCAAATCATTGATGGTCGCATTGGGTACGAGTTGGGCTGTCCAATCTGGTATTGGTGGTTGTTGTCGGATGGCATCTTGTTTGGCTTGGTTCAATGGTTTCAGACTTTCGCCATCACGACCATAAGCCACACCTTTCCAGTGCATCACGATATTGCGTGGCGATGCAGGAACTTGGAACAACAAAACACGCTTGCCTTCAACCTCAATAGGTACAATATCCCTAAAGATGAGATTGTCTGTAGTGTGTTGAGACATGTCTTGCTTTAGGCGGTTCAAGGCTACTTCACCATCTTTGAAACTGGTACCAATAATCTGGTGCTTCTTGTCCCAAACGCCAAAGACTATCCACGCAAACTCATGGTCTCGTAAGTTTGCTTCATTGCTGAGGGCGGAGAAGTACTTTCCCAACTCGTCAATATCAAAGTTGGTCTCTGCTTTCTTAAACTCTACGACCTCATTTTCTGAGTGCTCCCAAAGCTTGTTGAATATGTCTATATATTTTTCCATTGATACTTGCTTCTTAATCATATTCTACGTTGGCAATAATTGTGTCTTTTTGTCTATGTTTCCTACTATCATTCCACTCAACATTAATCCTAAAATTATCGTTGGGATTGGAAATCACCAAGAAAACGGGTGATTGTATAGCCTTTCCTGAAGAGACAATTTTAAAATGCTTGTTGGATATGAGGTATATATCATCAGAGCTAATCTCAATGTTCTTAGCATATCCTTTTCCCACATTTTGAAGGATTAAGGTGAATTGGCTCTGTTGCTTTCCTTTAGAATTCATTGTATATTTACAACGAACAACTGCTTCAAATGTAGCTTTTCTTTTAGCAAGAAGCTGTGCTATAAATTTAATTAAATCTTTAATGACTTCCCACATAATTTTGCTGTATTTCTTTAATTGTCAAATCCGAAATTATTCCAGGCATCGAGGACGAGGCGCTTGGTGCGGTATTCTCCGTACTGGCGTATCTCGTTGTCTTTCAGCATATGGAAGACTTCTTTTAAACTGCTTTTCTTCTGCAAATATAAGGCTTTTCTTTGAGGTGTCACAATAAAATGCAAACTGAATTGTATAAAAATGTGCTCACTTGTAAAGAACTACCATGTCAGATAGATTGTTGAGGCTGTCAGAAGGATTGTTGAGGCTGGCAGATAGGCTGGTAGATAACCCGATTTTTCAGTTATCTGCCAGACTTTATTTTGCTTATATACAACGAGTTATGCCGAAACTGGAAGATATGGCGGCTTTTTTCACGTACAAATGTTATTTATGCTTCGTACTATGTTATTATATGAGACGAAGGGCATAGGTGGCGCAGGTGCATTGCTGTGTCAGCTGCGATGATGCGACCTGCGAAGTATCGGATACGGCGTAGCAGATAATTGTCAAATAAAATTGCAGGAAGCATTCTTCAAGTTAAATGAGAACAGCTACCTGCAATTTTACGTTTATATTATATTGAAGAAACCGTCATATTCTTCATCTACTATTATTTTGAAACAACAATCCATTGTCCATTTTTATCACTTCCGCTACGTGTAATGTACCCTTCCTTTCTTAACGAAGTAAGTTCTCTTTTTAACGTTGCAAGCGAAATACCCAGTTTGTTTGCCAAATCTTCTCTTATTATTGATGGACTTTGCTTCATGATAGATAGTATAGTTTGTTGCCGTTCATTTACAGGCTCATTTACAGGCTCATTTACAGGCTCATTTACAGGCTCATTTGTTGGCTCGTTTTGAATATGGAGAGTCAATTTTACCTGCATAAGTTCGGGTTGCTCCAATAACTCAGGCTTTATCCAATGCTTTTCATTCCATGCGTTTAGAATGAGTGGGAAACCCGAGCCAAGGTTCTCGCCATAGCCTATCATGCGGAACATATTCTGCATACGCTGATTACGTGCCTTTGACTCGCCACCTTTGTAAATCTGCTCAATAGGCAGTTTCAGAAGTCCTGGATTGGTCAGAACAAAACAATCGTCATACTTTTCAACTTTCAGCACTCCATTCACCATAAAATCGGAATGAATAACCATATTTGTAACGGCTTCACGCACAGCCTTGGCTTGAAGCGTATCGTCTTTGCGCACTACACCGTCCATACTGAAAGGGTGAGGCAAATCACGTGTCAGTTTCGGAATGACCATGCGAATAAAGTTGAACAGGTTGTTTTCCCAAGTCCCATCGTATGTCAATCGGTCGCTATAGCGTTGGTCGCCTATCAAATTGGATTTATCAATGTAGTCCATTCGCAGATTGTCGAAACGCTCACGGACTGGCAATCCTTTGCCAAACATTAAAAGTCCAGCCATAGTCAGTCCTTCTTTTCCTGTCCTTCGGTCTCGTGTATAACCTCCAAAGTTCGTTAGAAACTCCTTATGTTCTGCCGAGTTCCATTGATGCTCTGGATGCAAGTTTTGAAACATCTGACGGAAGCGTTCCAATGTTGGGATGTCAATGTCGTCCATTGTGTAGTATTCCAACAACAATCCATCATTGCCAGCTTCATTGGCATCACGGAGCATCATTTTCAACTCTTGCTCCGTACAATGATAGTCGCCTTCATGGTTGCGTTTGAAAGTTCCTCTTGACAGATTGTTGTTGATATAGACAGGACGGACTGTATAATCGGCACGAGGCACGTTGATGGCAATGATTTCCTTACCATCAAAATCTATTGTCTGTATATCGTCATCATGCAAAAGATTTACATTCACTTTCTCTTTGCTGTTGACAATATTCCACAAGTCCTTGCGAATTTTGTCGGCATCCTCAACACCAACTATCTCAAACCGCTTGTCCTTATCATGCTCGTCCATATGCTCTACCACACCCAACAGAATGGTTCCACCGTATGTGTTGGCAAAAGCGGAATAAGTGTCCCAAAGCGAATTTGGCACACCCTTCGTAGCTTTCTTGCATTCGAGCGTTACACGCTCACCATCAGACAGAAGTTTGTATATGTCATTTATTTTACTCATCACAATCATTCTTCTAAATCCATACATTGCAAAAACAAAGTATAAGATTTGGTTATTTATGCTGTATCCAAGGAGATTGCGTTAATATCCTTAAAACTTTCTCGAAATTTTGTTTCTGCTTTTTTGCATTGAAATCATAGTAATCAGAACTATCTTTGATGTGTTCTTCGAATAATTTTACAAAAAACTTAATATCACCAATACATGCTTCCCCCCATGTGCAAGAAGGCGTAAGAAAAAATCCGTATGTTTTTTTCTTATATAATTCCATGGCGCTATAAATATCTCCCTTTAAAACATGAAAATCAGCCAAATTTATTTGAGTGATTGGAGAGTTGAATTCACACTTTGGCATATATTCAAGGATTTTATCTACATTTTCGAAAAAGGCATTTCCGTTACTATTGTCATATAGCGACATGATTAGTTTTGCAAAGCTACGCTCATATACTTCTGTAGCAATATATACATGTTCGCAGTTCAGCACTTTAAGTTCTCTTATTCTTCCATCTGCAGCAAACATTCTGAACTCCTTTCGATTAGAACAATATGCATAAAAGTGTGATAATGAGTTCATGCCATGTTTTGTACAATGGCCTAATCCAATATGCGGGGCATCGTAAGTCGCTCCCATCCTGCAAAATACTAAGTTGGACAAGAAACGGGTACTATACCCCGAGTTGTTTGAATCGTATGCAATCCATATTGGGTTGCCATTAGCAATAGCATTAAAGAGAATTTCTCTCATCGTATAAAAGTCTTCACTTTGCATACAAGGATTATACTCCCATTGTTTCTCAGAGAACAAGTTTTCCATCGGAACTATATCTTTAATTTCGTCTACTGGAATTTCAAGTTCGTATTCAAGGGGGCTTTTTCCTGTTATGAACTCGTTGCCGCTGTGAGAAACAATTTTTATTTGTTTATTTTTATAGACCCATTGATAACCGTCATTTTTAAGCACTTTGCAATAATCACAATTTATTTGGGCAATTTTATCAATGACAGAAACCCATTTAGATTGTTCTATTGGAGGCAAAACATCTTCATCAGGCTTAATAAATCCCAAACGCTCTATATCATAGGTAGCAGAAGCATGGTTCGTTTGTGTATCGTCTGTGGAAACATAATCTGACAAGTTTAGATAATGCTCCCTTGCGTTGTCAGAGGCCATTTGCTCAGCTTGCTCGTAAGTCCACCTTTCTACGGATTCTAATGTATCCTCATCATATTTAATACTCTCGTCATTAGTCAGCCATCTTAGCATACGTTTAATATAGTTGGTTACACCTTCTATATTTTTATGTATTTGCGACTCCGCAAAACGTATTACGCACCATCCATTTCTAATAAAATATCTATCACGTAGATTGTCGCCATTGCCTTTGTAATGAATTGGTTTGCGACTTACAATATCATAAGGTTCATCTACTTCTATGTCTACATATATGTTTCGTTCTTTCCAATAAAGGCACACGTCAGGCCGATATGAATAATTTCTATTCAATATCGGTAATTTCACATTGTCAAGGACTATAATATTATTAAGTTCCTGACACATTTTGCGTATGCTACTTAACAACACTGGTTCCATAACACCAACTGTTGTTCCTGTTTTATCAGGTTGAGGAATCAGAATAGAAGTATCATGCTGCGGAACCTTTACCGACGGAAAACTGTCATGATCCAATTCTCCTTGGAACTTGTCATATAGAAATTTTCCTTCAAAAGCAAGATAATGTTCAGCTACATCCTGCTTATGTTTATATCTCTTTCCTATATTCTGCTTTCCGGACAGAGGACTTGAATTGTTAGGATTAAGTTTTTTGTGGGGTGGCGCTGGATTGATGAATACACGAGGTTCTAATGTTATTATATTCTCTATCGAACCATCATTTTCATCATGAACATCAACGACATTGGTACTAAGTTGTTTCTTAAATTTCTTGTATGGAACAAATTTTACAATATTCTTTGCTGGTGATTTTTTTATTTCTTTTTTTTGAATATCAAAATAAGTTCTTCCCAAGCTTTTAACGATATGAAATGCTCCAAAATCCTTCAAAGATATTCTATGTCCTTGTTGCAATTCTGAAAGTATAGTCTTTATGCAACAGTTAACAATAATTTTGGAAAGACGAATAGAAAATGCTGTTCTCCTTGCCACCTCCCTTATTAATTGTTTCTTATTCATATGCTAATTATTATATATTATCACTATTAGTAAAATAAAAAACACTGAAAATTTTAAATTATATACCGCTTGATATTTATTCAATAGTAATATTCTCAATCGGCCAAAACAAATCCTGTATCTCAACATTCAGATATTTGGCAATCTCCACCAATGTCTCGACATTCGGTTGAATGGTGTTGGTACACCATTTTGAAACAGTGGCAGGGTCTTTGCCCAATTGTTCGGCAAGCCATTTGTTGGTTCGTTTCTTTTCAGCCAGGACAACCTTTAGTCTGTTTATATCTTTGCTCATATCAGTCTTTAATTGTTAGATTGTACAAAAGTAATGATTTCCTGTTAGAATAACGAATAAAGGTGTTGAATTATTATGTTAGATAGTGATATTTGTATTATATAGATGATATATACATCAATTTATAGAATATGTGAACTAATCTACCTGACTATAGTTTGTCATTTGGTGACTCATAAAATTGGCGATGTCAAGTGAAATGCAATGAAATTATGAGAAATACGGATGAAAACAACATAAACTTTGCCAACCACAACAAATTAGCGATGAATTATGTTGGCAAAATGTTGGCAATTTTATAAAAGCAAAAATCCTAACTGCTCAATATCAAGCAGTTAGGATTCTGTATGGTGCGCCTGATAGGACTCGAACCTACACGGCAGTGAACCACCAGATCCTAAGTCTGGCGCGTCTACCAATTTCGCCACAAGCGCATTCAACGATGCAAAGTTATGAAAAAAAAACCATTCGGGCAAAGAAAAAGATAAATCTTGCTCCTGTTTGTGAGCTTTTTGTTAATTTTGCGATAAGTGGCATGGTGCTGTGTCACGTTAAACAGAGAAAACCCATGAAGAAAATATTAGCATTGGCACTCGCCGTCTTCGCCCTTGAAGCAGGGGCACAGACCAGACCCTCTTATGAGATAGTGGGCAAGGACACCACTTGCCAGATATTCCTTTACAGTCCTGCTGATGGCGATGGGCTGCACGTGGCTTACTTGACCGACCAGGAGCGATGGGCAGACGCAGGCCGGCTCTGCGGGTCCGACTATGCTTCAGCCACCGAAGGCAGTCGCATGCGTTCGCCTTATGTCTGCCATGCCGCCGACGGCTCATGGCGATTGCTGTTCTCCGTCGATGACAACGCGCGATGCCTTGCCGCGGCTTACAGCGAGGACCTCGTGACGTGGCGGCCGCAGGACTTCCCCTCCATGACCGACAAGGGAGTGCGGGAGCCTGTGATGTTCCAGATGGACGATGGCACGTTCGACATTTACTTCAAGGCGCAAGGCAGCGTGAGGCGATACGTGAAGGCCGACAAGGACTTTCGCCATTTTGTTGAGGCGAAGGAGCCAAGCTCGATAAGTGATGACGCGTGGATCATGGACACGGCCACCGTGGCCGATAAGGAATATGCCGGTAACATGTTTCAAGTGCCAAAGATACATCTCGACTATATGATAAGTTATCTTGGCGCCATGGCCCACGACAAGATATTGTTTTCAGAGCGCATGGGCGACGATTCGCGGCGTTTTGCCGACTTGGGCACTGACGTGGAAGCTACACTGACAATCGACCCTTCGAAAACGAAGCGCATATCCAGCAAGCTCGTGGGCGTCTCGCTCACAGGCACTGCCAACCATGATGATAACGGACTGAAAGCCGAGATGGTGAGGAACGGCGGTTTTGAGTATTCCCCGAACGACGGCACAGGCCTTGGGCCGCAGACCGCATGGACCTCCAACCATGCGGTGACCATACGCACGGATGCCCCCTTCTCGGCAGACAATCCACACTATGCCGTGATGATGAAGACGGACACATTATATAATAAAGGATGGAAGGGAATGACCGCCGCGCCGTTGCAGCAGTTTGATTGTTCCCTGTGTCTTCGCACGCCCAATGGAGGCAAAAACCAGGTACTCGTGGCCCTTGTGGGCGACAATGGCAAGGAATACGCGAAAATGAGGCTGAAGCTGGACGGCCAAGGTTGGCAACGCTATGAGTTCCCGTTGGCAGTGGACAAGAAAATGGAAGCTGGCGATGTGCGGCTTGCCTTGACCCCGCTGAAAGAAGGAAGCGTCGACGTGGACATGGTGAGCCTTCTCCCGCACGACACCTTCAAAGGTCACGGGCTGCGCAAGGACGCCGCGGAGACCGTTGCCGCGTTGAGCCCAAAGTTCGTGCGCTTCTCGAAAGGCGCGCATGGCTTGGGGTTATATGAGTTTTTCCGTTTTTGCGAGGACCTTGGCGCAGAACCCATACCCGTGCTCCCCATTGACGCCACTTGCCAGGACGCGCTCGACATGATAGAGTGGGCGGTAGCAGACACCACGGCTTCGGAGATGGCGAGAAAGCGCGCCGCAGCGGGCCATCTGGCACCGTTCAGATTGAGATATGTCAGCATTGGCAACGGCAGTCATGTCACGACAGCCTTCGAGAAGCGCTATAAGGCTTTGGCAGAGGCCGTGAAGGCTAAATACCCGGCGATTAAGGTCATTGGCAACGCGGGGCCTACGCATAATCCATCGGCCGACTATACGGAGGGGTGGAAATTCGCCGAGGAGAACAATAGCATCGTGGACAGGGTGGGGGAGTGCAACCACGCTTCACCAGGATGGTTCCTCCATAACCAAGACTATTATGACCACTACGACCGAGAGGCTCCAAGGGTGTGCCTCGGAGAGTGGGGCTCGCAAGGCTCCACGGTGGAGAACGCCCTCGCTGAGGCGTTGTTCCTATGTGCGGTGGAACGTAATGGCGACGTGGTTGAGATGGAAAGTCATGGCGTGGCAGACGGCGACGTGGCCGCAGGCCTTACGCCGAGCTATTACACGCAGAAGCTGTGGGGCAACAATAGTGGCGACAAACACATAGGCTCGACATTAAGCTTGCCGTCGGCCATTGGTTATAGAGTGAGCAGCAGCGTGGTGAGCGATAACGAAGGTAAGGTCATCGTCAAAATCGTAAATGCCCTGCCCGCTCGTCTCGCCGTGAGCGTGTCGGGCGTGAAGATAGCCGACGGCACCGTGGCGGAAGGCATAGCCGGAAAGCCTGGCGACAAGGCCGTCACAACGGTTAAGACCACGGTCAAGGGTCAGAAAGTCACACTCCCTGCTTACAGTGTCGTGGTGATAAGGCAATAATAGCGTGTTGTTTGTGTCATTCTGTCAGTCGCGATACGGAAGGCAGCCCTTGGCATATCGTTTGTTTATTATTCAGCGGACATTAAGTCCAAGCAACATTAACACAGAATAATAAATAAAAAATACATACTATTATGGGAAAGATTATTGGAATCGACTTAGGTACTACCAACAGCTGCGTAGCCGTATTCGAGGGCAACGAGCCGGTAGTGATTGCTAACTCTGAGGGCAAGCGCACCACGCCATCCGTGATTGGCTTCATGAAGGACGGCGAGCGCAAGGTGGGTGACCCAGCTAAGCGCCAGGCCATTACCAACCCGAAGAATACAGTCTATTCTATCAAGCGTTTCATGGGCGAGACCTATGAGCAGAGCAAGATGGAGGCCGAGCGTGTGCCTTATACCGTCATCAACGACAATGGTTATCCAAAGGTGCAGATAGATGGTGCCGCGCATCCTTACACTCCGCAGGAGATCAGCGCGATGGTGCTTCAGAAAATGAAGAAGACAGCCGAGGATTACCTTGGCCAGGAGGTGAGCGACGCCGTTATCACCGTGCCTGCCTACTTCTCCGACTCTCAGCGCCAGGCCACGAAAGAGGCCGGTGCCATAGCGGGCTTGAACGTGCGCCGTATCGTCAACGAGCCTACGGCTGCCGCGTTGGCCTATGGCGTTGACAAGGCCAACAAGGATATGAAGATTGCCGTGTTCGACCTTGGCGGTGGTACGTTCGATATCTCCATCCTTGAGTTCGGTGGTGGCGTGTTCGAGGTGCTTGCCACAAACGGTGACACGCATCTGGGCGGCGATGACTTCGACCAGGTGATTATCGACTGGTTGGCAAATGGCTTCCAGGCAGATGAGGGCATTGACCTGCGCAAGGACCCGATGGCCATGCAGCGCCTGAAGGAGGCTGCAGAGAAGGCAAAGATAGAGCTCTCAAGCACAACCTCCACCGAGATTAACTTGCCTTACATCTCAGCCGAGGGCGGCGTGCCAAAGCACTTGGTGAAGACACTGACTCGCTCACAGTTTGAGCAGTTGGCCCACAACCTCATCCAGGCTTGCTTGGTGCCTTGCCAGAACGCCATCCGCGACGCCAAGCTCTCAACATCAGATATCGATGAGGTCATCCTCGTGGGCGGCTCAAGCCGTATACCCGCTGTGCAGACACTGGTCAAGAACTACTTCGGCAAGGAACCTTCAAAGGGCGTCAACCCCGATGAGGTAGTGGCCGTGGGTGCTGCCATCCAGGGTGCCATCCTCAACAACGAGAAGGGTGCGGGCGACATCGTCTTGCTTGATGTCACTCCTCTGACACTTGGCATCGAGACCATGGGCGGCGTGATGACAAAGCTCATTGATGCCAACACCACCATTCCTGCCAAGAAGAGCGAGGTGTTCTCTACAGCCGTCGACAACCAGACAGCCGTGACGATTCACGTGCTTCAGGGTGAGCGTCCGATGGCGGCTCAGAACAAGAGCATAGGCCAGTTCAACCTTGAGGGCATAGCACCGGCTCGCCGTGGCGTGCCACAGATTGAGGTGACATTCGACATCGACGCCAACGGTATCCTCAACGTTTCCGCCAAGGATAAAGCCACAGGCAAGGAGCAGAGCATCCGCATCGAGGCCAGCAGCTCACTGTCAAAGGATGATATTGAGCGCATGAAGGCTGAGGCCAAGGCCAACGAGGAGGCTGATAAGAAGGAGCGTGAGAAGGTGGACAAGATGAATCAGGCAGACTCCATGATCTTCACCACCGAGAACTTCCTGAAGGACAACGCCGACAAGATTCCTGCCGACAAGAAACCTGCCATTGAGCAGGCCCTCCAGCAGCTCAAGGACGCTCACAAGAGTGGCGACGTGGCTGCCATCGACACGGCTACGGCAGCCCTGAACACGGCAGTGCAGGCCGCTTCGGCCCAGATGTATGGCCAGGCCGGACCTCAGGCTGGCGCCCAGGGCTTCCAGGGCGGAGCTAACGCTGGTCAGCAGCAAGCCGACAACAGCAGCGCAAAGCAGGATGACAACATCCAGGATGCTGACTTCGAGGAGGTGAAGTAAGTACTTTGAAATTGTGACGTAAGGAATTACTGAACTGATAAATTCTAAATGAGGCATGATTAATTATAATTGTGCTTCATTTTTTATTATAACATTATGAGTAAAGTTTTTATTAGGAAATCAAAAGAAAG
>OASD01000072.1_pt1 | contig 67909 bp, 85 predicted proteins | sample 1475531 | NCBI WGS metagenome assembly OASD01 (sample SAMEA3360668, study PRJEB22359) | human gut metagenome | biome: ENVO:urban biome; feature: ENVO:human-associated habitat; material: ENVO:feces | place: Bangladesh | collected 2011
TAAAAGCCCCTTGCAGGGGCAGAGCAAACCACCGGCTACGCCGGTGGTTATGATTGCAATTATATTTCATTTCTTATATAATAGAATAAAGTAAACGAAGAGAGGTAATATTATGAAGAAGAAAATATTGGCACTTGGCATGGCCATAATGCTACTTGCTAGCCAAGTGAATCTATTTGCAAAGACTGAAGTAAAACAAGTGAAGCTTAGAAACAGAAGCTGTAATGTAATTACTGTTACGGCTGACGAAACTACTGTTTTTAAGGTAGTTAAGCCAAATATGAAGCAAGTCGGTGTTACGAATTTCAAAAACTATATTGCGTCGTACAAGCCAAGAGCAGCGATAAACGCGAATTATTTTGAAGCATACAAGGGCGGCTACTACCCATATGGCACGCAAATGACTGAGGGCAAGATGATAAACATGTCTGGCGATCACGCGAGTCTACTTGTTTTTGATAAAAATAAATTTAAGATAGTACAAGGTTTTCTTCGCTACAATGGTTTTCTTGATGGATTAAGGGAGAATGATTGGACTATACCAAATAAAGCAAACACTTTTGAAATCTGGAATGTCAATGGAAATTTAACAAGCGAAAAAGGTGCTTATGTATACAATTCATATAGAAATGTAGCGACTAAGTTTGGCGGCGGAACTGTTATAGAAGTTGTCGATAATAAAGTAAGTAAAGTATATAAATCATCTGAAAACATGGTTCTACCAAAGAATGGCTACATTATTTACTATGGCAAAGAGGCTTGCGACGATAAATATATTGACGATAGATTTAAAATAGGTAGAACTGTTGAACTTGAATTAGTTTTGTCAAAGAAGACTAAGGACGGCTTTGTAACTGAAACTGATTTTGATTACAATGGAGAAAAAATTCCATATACAAAGGTAAGTGAGATAATTTCAGCAGGACCACTACTTATAGAAAACTCTAAGAGCGTTTATGAAACTTATGTAAAGGGCATGGAAGCAAAGATGACTACTGGAGCGGGAGCAAGAACACTTATAGGCATCAATAAGTCGAATCAATTAGTCATGGTGACTACTTCGGGTACCATGTCGCAAGTCACAGGTATAATGCAAGACCTTGGCTGCACTGACGCCTTTAACCTTGATGGCGGCGCATCGAGCGCTATGTATGCGAACGGCAAGTACTATAGAAATGCAGGCAGAGCGCTTAACACAGTATTTTTAGTACAAGATGTAAAGCCAGAGAAGAAGAAATAGATTATAAAGATAAATAAAGGCGATGGATGAGTCCATCGCCATTTTATGCGAAAAAAGAGTGGGCAGATTTAATTTGCTCACTCTTTTGCCTTTATCTATTTAGTTTTGTCTCATCGCTTCAAGTGCACTTAGCTTAGTTGCTTTCTTAGCAGGGAAGTAACCTGATACTATACCTATAAGTGCTGAGAACACTAAGGACGCTAGTGCTAGCCAAGCTGGTATGATTGACATCTTTAGCTGAGTCGGATCAAAGTCTGGCGAGTAGCCGCCACCAGACATATTTGCAGCAAAGCCATATTTCACGCCAAGGTAGTTAATGAGGGCGCTTATCGCGAAGCTGAGGACTATACCTACGAGGCCGCCAAGTAGACCGATGAAAGCTGATTCAGTAAGGAACATCTTTTTAATATCGGAGACGCTCGCGCCTATAACTTTCATAACGCCAATCTCTTTAGTTCTTTCATATATACTCATAACCATGGTATTCGATATACCTATGGCTGCTACAAGCAAGGATACGGCGCCTATACCGCCAAGTATCAGTCTTTGTGTTTTAGATGAGTTATTGATTTCGACTAAGATATCGTTTAGCGAGTGCGGTTTAAGACCCATAGCTTCGATTTGCTCTTGAACTTTTTGAACGTTGTCAACATTATCTACTTTAACTTTGATGTTATTGTATTTATTCTCTTTATCTTCACGTCCGCCAAACATAAAGTCATTGTATCCGTTTTGCCTATTGCCTGCTTGTAATTTTTTGGCATCCTTTTTCATCTTTCTAAGATAATCTATCGGCATAACGATATAATAATTATTTTCGTAGTCATCATCTCTAAATACGCCGACTGCTTCTATTTGATATTTTTGCTTAGGCTTGTTAGCCTCATTGCTCTTACCATCTGGGTCGTAGCCACCAGCTTGATTAAGAGTTAAAAACATCTTCGTTGTAAGAGGGTCTCTTTCTTCTTGCTGTGAGGCTCCCATACGAGGCCTTTGCGGGTTGCTTAGCCATCTAAGCACGTCTCGGCCCATGACCACTTGATTTACATCGCCTTCTTGAAGCATTCTACCGCTGTCAAGCTTTATATCGAACTTCGCATATTCAACTGGGTCAACGCCAACGATGCTCGCGTAGCCTTGTAGGTTCTTAACATTGATTTGCGCTTCAAACTGTTCAGTGGCAAGAACTGCTTCTACATGCGGAATCTTTTTTAGCTTTTCAACAGTTGCGTCGTCAAGCTTAGCCACCTTGTCAGTTTTTTTCTTCTTGCCATCTTCCTCATCCATACCACCATATCTATTGGCAGGGTAGATGTCGATCTGCGTCAAGGAGCCGGCTGATGCAAGCTGCTTCTTAGTCGAGTCTGTCATACCAAAGCCTAAGGATATCATCATGATGATGGATATAGAACCAATAACTACACCTAATACTGTTAAGAATGTTCTTAATTTACGACGATTAAGATTTCTCAAACTCATCAATATTAGATCTTTAGTCTTCATCTATCTTCAAATCCTTTTCTTTATTTTTATTCTTAGTCTTCTTATATATAGTAAAGCCGATTGCTCCTAATAAAAGCACTGCTACTGGTATATAGAATAGTGGCTTCTTGTACCATGGTGTATCGCCCATCATAGGTCCGTCTGGCATCGGCATGCCATCTGGTCCAAGCTCTGGGTCCATAGGTGGAGCTTCATCAACAGTGATGTTTATGTCTTCAGTTTGTTCTTTGACTTCACCAGTTGAGTCCTCATATGTGAATTTTAATTGAGCTTTGATCTCGCCTGGTTCGTTCGGCATGATTGAGCCTTCATAAATGTCTTGTCCACCTGAGTTGAAGTTACCGATATAGTATGTGCCGTTATTTATAGTAGCGTTATCAGCTGTTAAAGTCACCTTGAAGTTATATAGAGTAACTTTACCTGTGTTGTAGAAGTTTGCTGTGATAGGGATGTTGTCACCAACAAAGGCATTTGTTTGATAATTTATTGGGTCGATATCAAGTTTTGATTCTTGATAAACTGGTACGCCAATATTTTCACTTGATTTGTACTCGTTGTTTTCGTCGTCTTCATATTCAAAATTAGCTGTGATAGTATATGTTTTTGCTGTAGCGTCTGGCACAACAAACATTTTGATAGTTTTTTCAACTTTGCCATTTGGAGCTATCCTACCAATATAGAAGGTATTTGAGCTATCAACTGGAGTGAAGACTGATGAGCCTGATGTGTTTGAGTTACTATCAGTAGTGTCTTGACTTGTTAGATCTATCTTAATGTTTTTAACTGCTTTTTTCGCGTTTGTATTATAAAATGATAGGTTCATTTCAAACTCATTTCCAGCAAGTGGAAGCTTTGGAGTGAATTCGTATCTGTCTATAATTAGCTTAGGTGTTGATTTCTTCGCGTCTTTACCATCGCCAATGCTTTCTGGATTGTTTAGGAAGACGCCGACGATTTGTTCAACAGTTTTTGGCTCTTTTGAATCAGTAAAATCATCAAGATATTCTATCTTAATATTGATAGGGTAGTTCTTAGTCGAGCCGCCCTTTGTTGTAAAGAATTTGTAGCTTACTGTTTCTTCTTCGCCAGGAGCTAGGTCTCTTACAAGTATGTCAGAGACTGTTCTTGATACAACGCCTGATGGGTCATCGCTCTTAGCGCTTGCTCTGATGCTTTTAGCAACGGATTGACCTTGATTTCTGATTTTAAAGCTTACATCGAATGTTTTGTTTACTCCAAGTGTTGCTGCTGGGAACTTTAGGTCTTGTATTATTAATTGTGAGTTTTGTGAAGCATCTCCACCTATATTAATAAAGGCAGATGTTTCTTCTTTTATTGCTTCTTTATTAAATTCACTTTCATAGCTTAGTGAAGTTTTTATTTCATATGAACCAAACTTAGCAGTTTTGCCTACGTTCATCTCATAGTAAACGTATGTTTTTTTACCGGGCTCGATGGCTTTAACTTTTTGAGTTGTAGTGCCGCCTCTAACAGATAGACCAGCTTCAACAGGTAAAGAGATGTTTAGATCAATGTTCTTTGCTAAAACATCGGAAATATTTTCAATTTCATAACCAAAGGCTACATAAGAGCCAGGTACAATATTTGCTTCAGGTAGAACGTCAACTCTGTTTATTTTTAGTTGAGCCTTGTTTTGACTTCCGCCGTTTACTCTTACATAAGCTTCACCATATACTTTTACTGTTTCACCATCAATTCTAGCTTTTCCTGTAACAGATACCTTATAAGTGCCTGCTTCAGCACTTTGAGGTATTCTAACTCTAAGTTCTACATCGCCACGGCCACCATAAGTGTTTGTGATGTAGCAGTTATTAGGGCTGTCACTTGTTGCTCTTAGTCCATAAAAGCTAAGTCCATAGAATGGTCTTTCAGTTTCAAAGTAAATAGATGCTTCTTCGCCAGGATTTAATTCAGTTGTTGATCTTGAAATTAAATTGATTTCTTCATCTTTGCCTAGAGTATCTCTCTTATTTACGTTTACTCTGATATTAGTTGAACCACTAACATATTTTTCTTCGTTACCACTTTTGTACTTACCTCTAACAGAAAGTTTATAAGTGCCTTGTTCAGCAGCAGTTGGTATTTTTATAGTTACAGTTACATAACCCTTTCCACCTATAGTATTAACAACGTAGCAGTTGTTAGGACTGTCAGTACTAGCGGAAATATCGGTTATTGTATTTTTATCATTTCCCGATAATCTGAATGTAATATCTTCTTCATCACCTTGTCTAAGCTCCTTTGCTCCACCAGTAACTAAAGTTTCATCCTCGATTGGTTTAACTGTTTCTTTTTCTTCAGGTTTACCTGCAAATATATTAACACTCAAGGTGCTTATCATCATTACAGCTATTAATAAAATGCTAAATATCTTCTTCACTTAATTGTGCCTCCTTTTTATTTCTGTTTACTTCGTCCTTCTCAATTAGACCGTCACGCACATGAACGATTCTGTCCGAGTAGACTGCTGTTTCTAAGTCATGAGTTACTATGATAAGCGTTTGTTTATCCTTCTTCGTCATAGTAGTCATCAGTTCCATAATCTCGACACTAGTCTTAGTATCGAGGTTACCTGTTGGTTCGTCCGCAAAGACTATCTTCGGTTTATTAACAAAAGCTCTCGCTATACTTACTCTTTGCTGCTGACCACCACTCATCTCGCTTGGTTTGTGCTTCATTCTATCCTTCAAACCAACCTTCTCTAGTAGATATGCGCTACGCTCATCTCTTTCTTTCTTAGGTATGCCTTTAAATATCAAACCCAATCCAACATTTTCAAGTGCTGTTAGGGTAGGGATGAGGTTATACGATTGAAACACAAAGCCTACATTGAGTTGCCTAAACTTAGTTAGGTCGTCCTCGTTAAGATTCTCTATGTGTATACCGCCGACAACTATCTCCCCAGACGTTGGCTTTTCAAGTCCAGCCATCATATTTAAAAGAGTAGATTTACCTGAACCAGATGGTCCAACAATGCATATCGCTTGCTCCTTATATAGAGTTAGGTCAATGCCTTTAAGTACAAGAAGACTTTCTTTACCGATCTTAAATGCTTTCTTTAAATTTTTCAGTTCGATAATTTCTTGCATGTTTCCTCCTTTACTACATATCTTGATTATAACATATAGCGCGTCTTAAATATATACAAAACTGTTAAAAGAATTAAAAAATTTTTAAAAAACTCTTGCATTTTGAATATATTTGTGTTATATTAGTATTGATATATAAATATATGTTTATGTGTTCATACATATAAATATTGCATTTATATAAAATTTAAAAGACATAGATTAGGAGGCAGCAATGGAAAAATTATTTTTAAATGGACTTACTTGTGCCAATTGCGCGCAAAAGATAGAGCGCTTTGCAAATGATCATGCATCGGTCGAAAGCGCAAGTCTAGACTTTATAAATACTACTCTTAGTATTGAAATCAAAGACGGAGCAGATGGCGAGGCAGCTTTAAGAGAGATTACTAAATACATTAACGACTTAGAGCCAGACGTCTTAGTTACACGTGGGGAGGATGAAGAGGAAGAGGAGCTTGAAGAAGGCTTTTCAAAAGTCTTTTTACTAAGGATAGCAGGATCGCTACTTGCCTTAGCAGCGTTTTTATTCATAGACAGCCCGTACAAGATGGTCTTCTTCGCCATAGCATACATCGTCATCTCATACGACATCATCATCAACGGCGTTAAAGGTGCTTTTCATGGCGTACTTGCTGAAGAGTTTTTAATGAGTGTCGCTACCATTGGCGCCATATTCATAGGCGAGTATCTAGAAGCAGTTTTGGTATCACTTTTATATCAAATCGGAGAAATAATTAGTGACATAGCAGTTGATAAGTCAAAAGACAAGATTAAGGAGCTTATAGTTAAGTCACCAGTTTTTGCAACAGTTTTGGACAATGGCAAAGAAATTCAATCTGAACCAGCAGACGTTGCTATTGGCTCTAAGATAATAGTTCGTGAAGGCGAGTCCATCGCCATAGACGGCACTGTTATTGAAGGAAGCGCAAAGGTCGATAATGCTCACATAAGCGGCGAGTCAGAACCAGTTTATGTTGATATCAATAGTGAGGTTTACTCAGGCGCTATAGTCAAGGAAGGCTACTTAATTATTGAGACTACTAAACTTGCGAAGAACTCAACAGCAGCTAGAATACAAGAGCTTGTTAGAAGCTCACAAAGTGATAAGGCTAATCTTGAGACAGGCGTTTCGAGATTTGCTAGGATCTATACACCTATCGTCGTTGTTATCGCGGCAATGATTGCATTATTAGCACCAGTACTAAATATAATGCCGCTTAAGGAAGCTCTTCACACATGCTTCGCCTTTCTTATAGTATCGTGCCCATGCGCAATCATCATCTCAGTGCCATTAGCATATTTCTCAGGTATAGGCAAGATGAGCAAGAACGGTATTCTTTTCAAAGGAACAAAATTCTTAGATCAATTTAGAAATATAAAGACATTCTGTTTTGACAAGACTGGTACACTAACTAGCGGCAAGTTTAAGCTAGTTCGCGTCGAAGCCATTGGCATGGATGAGAAAGAGGCTGTGCACTTAGCAAGACTTGCTGAGTATCACTCAAAGCATCCTATAGCAAGCGCTATACTTGATGATAGAGAGGCTATAAACAAAGAAGAGATAATTTCTTACACAAGTCTTAAGAATGGTGTAGCGGCTGAAACAAAATTCGGCAGCGTTAAGGTTATTACGAGTGAAAAAGAAAGTGAATACAAAGTTCTTGACACTTATCTTGATGATAAGCTAATCGCGCATCTATATATAGAAGACGAAATAAAGGACGAGACAAAGAATCTTGTTCGCGAATTAAAGGAAAGAAATGTTAAGCCAGTTATGCTTACAGGCGATACGAAGATATATGCTGAGAAAGTCGCTCGCGATTTAGGCATTGATTCATTCGAGGCAGAACTGCTTCCTGAAGACAAGATAAAATTCTTCGAGAAAGAGCAAAATAAGGACGGCCTCGTAGCCTTTGTTGGTGACGGTATCAATGACTCACCAGTTATTAAGAGAGCGGACATCGGTCTTAGCATGGGCGCACTTGGCTCTGATGCAGCCATCGAAGCGTCGGATATCGTTATCATGGACGACAAGATTGAAAAGATAGTAAACATCTTTGACACATCGCAGTTCGTTAACAAGATTATAATTGAAAACTTAATCTTCACTGCTTTTGTCAAGGCGGCCATCATCATACTAGCTTTGTTCATACAATTACCTCTATGGGTAGCGGTCTTTGGTGATGTAGGCGTAACACTATTATCAGTAATAAACACATTAAGAATTAGATAATTTAATAAGAAGTTAATAAAAGATTGATAAGAAGTTCACAGTTAATAGATATATTGTCTATGTGCTGTGAACTTCTTGACATATTGGACTAAAATATATATAATAATAGAATAGACTTAAAAGGAGTATTATATGATATATTTAAAGACAAAAGATCAAATTAATAAGATGATTGACGCCGGCAAGATACTTATTAGCGTTCATCATGCACTAAGAGATAAGGTTAAAGAGGGCGTTACTACTATGGAGTTAAACGACTTTGTTGATGACTTCATAGTGAGTCAAGGCGCTTACCCAGAGCAAAAAGGTTATCAAGGCTTTCCTTACGCTATATGCGCATCAGTTAACGACGAGATATGCCACGGCTTTCCAAGTAAGGATGTAATTCTTAAAGATGGTGATATCATCTCCATCGACATGGTTGTCAATTACAAAGGCTGGATGGCGGACTCTTGCTGGTCCTATGCTGTAGGAAAACTTTCTGAAGAGGATCAAAAGCTATTTGACCACACAAGAGAGGCTATGTACAAGGCCATCAGCATAGTTGATGAAAATGTCAGGATTGGCGAGATAGGTAAGTGCATCGAAGCATTTACAAGGCCTAAGGGATATTCTATAGTAAAAGAATTTATTGGCCACGGCATCGGCAAGAACATGCACGAAGATCCACAAGTTTTTCACTACAATGCTGGCGTAAAAGGACCAAGAATTGTTAAGGGCATGGCCTTTACGATAGAGCCAATGATTTGCATGGGCTCAGCAGCGATGAAGCTTGATAAGAATGGCTGGACTGCTAGAACAAAAGACGGCAGCAAATGCGTTCAATTCGAGCACACCTTAGCACTTACTGATAACGGCGTGATTATAACGACCGATCAAGGAGATGTGTAGATGACAGAGACTAGAGACTTAACACAAGGAGAGATATCGCCGATTCTGTTTAAGCTAGCGATTCCACTTATGGGGACATCTTTACTACAGATGTCATACCAAATCACAGATATGTTTTGGCTCGGCAAAGTTGGTACACAAGCTGTTGCAGCTGTAGGCATAGTTGGTCAGTACCTTTGGCTAATAAGTTCACTGATTATACTTTGTCAGGTAGGTCTATCCGTCGGCGTTTCACAAAGCTTTGGTAAATCGGATTTAGAAAATACTAAGAATTATATTGGCGGTGGCTTTAGGCTAGGATTTTTAATCGCTATGACAATCACAGCCATATTTATAATATTTCATAATGAGCTAATCGGTTTATACTCGTTTAAAGAAGGCGACGCGGCTGTTCAAGAGCTTGCAAGTGAATACATGGTGGCGATTGCCTTTGGCCTAGCATTTATGTTCTTGAACCCATTATTTGCTTCGACATTCAATAGCATGGGTAACAGCAAGACTCCATTTATAATTAGCTCCATAGGTTTACTTATAAACATGGTCTTGGACCCAGTTTTCATCTTCGTTTTTCACATGGGAGCCATGGGTACAGCGATTGCATCAGTTATAGCAACTTTAGTAATCTTCCTTATATATATCTACATAGGCTTTAAGAACGACCTGATTTATGTAAGAGTGAATTATCTAAAGAAAGTGCCATCAGAAATAACTATGCATATACTTAAGCTTGGCGTACCAATGACGCTTATGGAAGCGTGCCACGCATCAGTATCTATGGTACTTACAGGCTACTTAACAAAGCTTGGCGCCTATGCAGTTTCAGCCATGTCGATAGGCTCGCAAATTGAGTCAATATCTTGGATGACGGCAAATGGCTTTTCTGTTGCTAACACTGCTTTTACTGGACAAAACTATGGCAAAGGCACTTATGACAGGATAGTTCTTGGTTTTAAGAAATCCATGAGAATCATGGCGACACTAGGAACAGCTACATCACTATTACTTATAGTATTTGCTCAGCCGATATTTGCAGCGTTTTTACCAGACGATCCAGTTGCAATGCAGGCAGGAGCCGACTACTTAAGAATACTTGGTTATTCACAATTATTCATGGTTATAGAGATAGGTGTAACAGGATTTTTCAATGGCATAGGCAGAACGAAGGAGCCATCTTATTCAGGAGTAGTTCTAAATTTAATGCGTATACCATTTGCAATGATATTTATGAAATACTATGGTCTAAATGGCGTATGGATAGCTATATCGTTATCATCAATATTAAAAGGGATAGTTGCTTATGTTTGGTTTAAGATTATACTTAAAAAAGAGATAGAACCGAAGGTGATAGCATGATAGTACAATGCGTCTGCTGCCCAGTTTGCTGCAGAATAAAAATCAATGGCGAAGAAATTTCTGGCAATCGCTGCGGAAGAGGATATAATTACGCAAAAAGCCTTCTTGAAGAAGAGGACGACTACGTTTATGGCAAGATTAGGATAGATAGTCAGATGGTTTCGGGTTTACCAGTAAAGACTGATAAGAAGGTAAAGAAAATTTATCATCAAGCAATTTTAAAAGAAATATTTGATTTACGCACGAAGGCGCCTATAAACGTAGGCGATGTAATAAAGGAAAATATTTTAGACTTGGATGTAAATATAGTGAGTCAAAAAAGAATACTTAAGTAGGAGGAATTATGAAAAAGATAATTTTATTATTACTAACGATGGCTATGTGCCTGAGCTTAACAGCATGTAGCAAAAATAATGACAATGGCGGTGAGAGTGAAATGAAAAAAGAAAGAAGCGAAAGCGAAGTAACTACAGACGATGCAGAACTTGTTCAACTACAAAATCCAAAAGCAGGAGACAAGATAGCGACTATCAAGACTAATAAGGGCGATATCAAGGTAAAACTATTCCCTGAAGTAGCTCCAAAGGCAGTTGAGAACTTTACTAAACATGCTGAAGATAAATACTATGACAATTTAATTTTCCATAGAGTTATAAATGGCTTTATGATACAAGGCGGCGACCCTAACGGTAATGGAACTGGCGGAGAAAGTATCTGGGGCGATGCATTTGAAGATGAATTTGATATAAACACAAGAAACTTCAGAGGCGCTCTATGCATGGCAAACGCTGGTCCTAATACTAACGGATCACAATTCTTCATAGTACAAGGCCAAGCTGTTCAAGATGACATCATTAAACAAATGGAAGAAGCAGGCGAAGAAAAGGGATATCCAAAGGCTGTTGTAGACGCTTACAAAAAGATAGGCGGAGCATTCTGGCTTGATTATAAGCACACAGTTTTTGGCGAAGTTTATGAGGGCATGGACGTTGTTGACGAGATATCAAAATCACAAGTTAATGAAAACGACAAACCTCTTGAAGACGTTGTAATTGAAACGATTACAGTAGAAGATTATAAATAGGAGTGAGAGTATGGATATTAGAGAAATTTATAAAAGCTACAAGGAGCTTGACGGCAAGACTGTTGAGGTTCAAGCTTGGATTAAAAATTTAAGAGCACAAAAAGAATTTGGCTTCATTGAGATTAATGACGGATCCTTCTTTAATAGTGTTCAAGTCGTTTATGATAACACATTAGAAAACTTTGAAAGAGTATCAAAGCTATATCTAAGTGCGTCAATCAGAGTAAAGGGCAAGCTAGTTCTTACACCAAACAATAAACAAGCTTTTGAAATTAAGGCAGAAGAGATCGAAGTCTTAGGCGACTCAACAGCTGATTATCCACTACAAAATAAGCGTCACTCAATGGAATTCTTAAGAAGCATAGCTCACTTAAGACCAAGAGCTAACCTTTTTAGAGCAGCTTATAGAATCAGATCACTAGCAGCTTTTGCTATACACAAATTTTTTAACGAACAAGACTTCGTTTATGTACACACACCAATACTTACAGCATCAGACGCTGAAGGCGCAGGCGAAATGTTCCAAGTAACTACACTTGACATAGACAATCCGCCAAGAACAGAAGATGGCGCTGTTGACTACAGCCAAGACTTCTTTGACAAGCCAACTCACCTAACAGTATCAGGTCAATTAGAGGGCGAAACATTTGCCATGGCTTTCTCAAAGATATATACATTTGGACCAACATTCAGAGCAGAAAATTCAAATACAACTAGACACGCAGCAGAATTTTGGATGATAGAGCCAGAAATGGCATTTATGGATAACAATCAAAACATGGACGTGGCTGAAGCGATGCTTAAGTACGTTATTAACTATGTCATGGAAAATGCTAAGGAAGAAATAGAATTCTGCAATCAATTCGTTGACAAGGGTCTAATCGATAGATTAAATCACGTTAGAAACTCAGATTTCGAGAGAGTTACTTACACTAGAGCTATAGAAATACTAAAAGAACACGAAGAAAAATTTGATGTTAAAGTTGAATGGGGTATGGACCTACAAACAGAACACGAAAGATACTTAACTGAACAAATATTCAAAAAACCAATCTTCGTAACAGATTATCCAAAGGACATCAAGGCCTTCTACATGAAGCTCAACCCAGACAATAAGACAGTTGCTGCTATGGACTGCTTAGTTCCTGGCATTGGCGAGATAGTCGGCGGCTCACAAAGGGAAGAAGACTACGATAAGCTTGAAAAGAGAATCAATGAATTAGGTCTTGATATGGACTCATACACTTGGTATATGGACCTTAGAAAATATGGCTCAGTAGTTCACTCTGGCTATGGACTTGGTTTTGAAAGACTTATCATGTATATAACAGGTATTGAAAATATCAGAGACGTCCTACCATTCCCAAGAACAGTTCATCACTGTGAATTTTAGGAGGGCGCTATGAAAGAATATAATCATAAAGATGTCGAAGGCAAATGGCAAAAGATTTGGGCTGAGAATAAAGCGTTTCACGCAGAAAACGATTCAGACAAGCCAAAATACTTTTTGATGGTAGAGTTCCCATACCCATCAGGAGAGGGCCTACACGTTGGTCACCCAAGGAGTTACACAGCGCTTGATATAGTTGCTAGAAAGAGAAGACTTGAGGGCTACAACGTTTTGTACCCAATGGGCTGGGACGCTTTTGGTCTACCAACTGAAAATTATGCCATCAAGCACAAAATGAATCCAAAGGATGTTACTAAGAGAAATGTTGCTCACTTCAAGCATCAATTGACATCACTAGGTCTTTCATTTGACTGGGATAGAGAGATTAATACAACTGATCCAGAATATTACAAGTGGACTCAATGGATATTTATTCAACTATTCAAAAAAGGTCTTGCTTATAAGAAGGAAATGAACATTAACTGGTGCCCAAGCTGTAAGATTGGTCTTGCGAACGAAGAAGTTATTCAAGGCCACTGCGAAAGATGCGGCCACACTGTTGAACACAGAGTTAAAACACAATGGATGCTAGCTATAACTAAGTATGCTGACAGACTTATAGATGACCTTGACACAGTTGATTTCATCGATAGAGTTAAGACACAACAAGTTAACTGGATAGGCAGAAGCCACGGTATGGAGCTTGATTTTGACATAGATGAAGTGGATGATAAGCTAAAAGTTTATACAACTAGACCAGATACCATCTTTGGTGTATCATACATGGTTATCTCACCAGAGCATCCGCTTATAGAAAAGTATAAAGACAAGATCAAAAATATTGACGAAGTTCATGAATATCAAAATAAGGCAAAATTAAAATCTGATTTTGAAAGAACAGAGCTTGTTAAAGAAAAGACAGGCGTTAGAATTGATGGCCTAACAGCCATTAACCCTGCTAATGGAGAAAAGATTGCCATCTACGTATCAGACTACGTATTAATGACTTATGGTACAGGCGCCATAATGGCGGTACCTGGTCACGATCAAAGGGACTATGACTTTGCAAAAGCTTTTGGCGAAGAGATAAAAGAAGTTATCTCTGGTGGCGACATTAGTAAAGAAGCTTATACTGATACAGAAAAAGGTACGCTTGTTAACTCAGACTTTTTAAATGGTCTATCAGTTGACGAAGCAAAGAAAAAGATAATTAAATATTTTGAAGATAAAAAAGTGGGCGTTGTTAAGACAAACTTTAAGCTAAGAGACTGGGTATTCTCGAGACAAAGATATTGGGGAGAGCCTATCCCTATGGTATACTGCGAAAAATGCGGTTGGGTTCCACTTAACGAAGAGGATCTGCCATTAACATTACCAGACGTTGAAGCGTACGAACCAACAGATACAGGTGAGTCGCCACTAGCTAAGATCGATAGCTTTGTTAACACAACTTGTCCTCATTGCGGCGGACCTGCTAAGAGAGAGACAGACACTATGCCTAACTGGGCAGGATCAAGCTGGTACTTCTTAAGATATACTGATCCAAAGTGCAGCACTGCACCAGCGTCCATGAACGCACTTAAGTACTGGATGCCAGTTGATTGGTACAACGGTGGTATGGAGCACACTACACTTCACTTACTTTACTCCAGATTCTGGAACAAGTTCCTATACGATATAGGCGTAGTACCAACAAGCGAACCATATCAAAAGAGAACATCACATGGTATGCTTCTTGCTCAAGACGGCGAAAAGATGAGTAAGTCAAGAGGCAACGTAATAAATACAGATGACATAGTTGAACAATATGGCGCAGACACACTAAGAGTTTTCGAAATGTTCATGGGCGACTACGAAAAAGTTGCTATGTGGTCAGAGACAGGTATACAAGGCTCAAGAAAGTTCCTTGAAAGAGTTTATCGCTTGATGGAGATAGTCAATGACGACGAAAATTATTCTAAAGACTTAGAACAAGACTTCCACATCACTATCAAGAAAGTCTCAGAAGACTTTGAAAACTTAAAGTTCAACACAGCAGTTGCTAAACTTATGGAACTACTTAACAAGATTACTTCAAAGGGAAGTATCACAAGAAAAGAGCTTAAGACATATATCACACTTCTATATCCAATCGCACCACACATCACAGAAGAAATCAATGAGATGGTGGGCTTCGATACAGAACTTTATAAATCAACTTGGCCAAGCTTTGATGAAGAAAAAACTATCATCAAAACTATAGAGATACCAGTTCAATTCAACGGCAAGGTTAGATACACAGTTGAGATCGATAGAGATGCAAGCGAAGACGAAGTAAAAGAAAAAGTTTATGCACACGAACTTTTTGAAAAGTCAAAGCAAGGCAAGAACATCGTTAAGGAAATATATGTTAAGAATAAAATATTTACAGTAGTAATCAAATAGTTTATAAAGAAAGATCTATAGGGGTCTTTCTTTTTTTTTGCGCAAATATTTCTAAATGTGATATAATTATCTTAAGTAAGGAGGCGTTCAATATGAAAAAGAAAACAATAATAATTATAATCATATTGGCAGTAATCTTTTTTATTAGATTTGGAGTACTTAGCTTTCCATATACACGTGATGTGAAAGCCTTAGTATATAGAGATGGTAAGTGGAGCGAATCAACTTTGCGTATGGATTTAACATACAATCATAAATTCTTTACCTCTGATGAATTCACTGGCAGCATCTACCTTGATGACGTCGATATAATGAAGTATTGGAAGGATTATTCAAGAGTTAGCTCATCGACTAAGAGTGGCGCTTGGAACGTTAAAGAACTTGTATATAATGTCAAGAACAGCTTCGTTGATGGTGAGTATCAAAACTCAGTCTTTAGTAAAAACTATGTAAATACCATAGGAAAGATTTATTATAAAGACTTTCTTAAGTCCATAGTGATAACAGTTAATGATTACACGCTTGAGAGGAAAGATGGTATTAATTATGTAGATACAAGTGAGATGAAGCCTGTTATAATTGCGGCAGGCAATGTGAGTTTAGATGATATTAAGAAAATTAAAGAGCACGATATAGTTTTAGATAACGTCGATAGAGATGCGATTGATGATATCAGTATAAAAAATAATATTCAGATGCCTATATTTAAAATTGATTTGACAAATTGGAATGAAGGTAAAGAATATGCCCTTGAGGAAGAATATAAAGACTTTCTTTGGAAAGCGCCAAGCTCATTCGTCTCCGATGAAGACTTTAATAAAGCTTTTGATGAAGTAGATGATGAAGAGTACATCAAAGAAAAGATTGCAGAGCTTGAAAACTTTAAGTCAGGCTTTATTACTGAAGTTAAAGTTAATAAAAAGTCAGCACACAAAGAAGATGATATGATACTTACAGAAGTCACTTATGATATTGAAGATGGCAGATTATACTCCGTTCTACTTATGAATAGAGGCGATAGTGACAAGGGCTATGGTGTTCAAAGCGTTTACACCATAAAGATAGATGGAGACGGCAAGCAAGAATTTATTTCAGATAAGCTAGGGATATTTAGTAATTAGTATTGATATGAAGAAAGATCTATTAACTTAGGTCTTTCTTTTTTCTTGACAAAAACTGCCATTACCATTACAATTAATGTAAGGTGAATCGTAAAAATATGTGTAAAGGAGAATTATATGAGTAAAATACAAAAGAAAATAGTTTTTGGGAGCTCCATGTGACCAGGATGTGGACCATTCAAGGCTTTGATGGAGGAATCAGGGGTACGTTTCTTGTACCTAGACATAACAGAAAATCTTGCTAACATGAAAAAATTCTTAAAGGCAAGAGACACAATGAGCGAATTTGACGGAGCAAAGAGCGCTGGCAATATCGGCATACCAGCTCTTATACTTGGTGACAACGAAAGAGCCATCTTGGATATAGATGAGCTTAAGGAATATCTAGACAGTTTAAAATAATTACATGGGCCTTGTTAATGCAAGGCTCTACTTGCATATAAAGCGTTTAAAAAGATAATTATCGGGTAAAAATTGATAGAGGTGATGATATGGCTACTATACTTATAGCTGATGACGATGAAAATATAAGAAACGTGCTTAAGGAGTACTCCGTCATTAATGGCTATGATGTGATCGAGGCAGTTGATGGCATCGACGCTCTTAACAAAGTTAATAATAACGATATAGACCTTATCATCTTAGATATAATGATGCCAAAGCTTGATGGCTTCTCGGCTTACAAGAGGATTAAGGAAGTAAAGGACGTGCCAGTTCTTGTTCTTAGCGCAAAAGGCGAGGAGTATGACAAGCTTTATGGCTTTGAGATAGGTATTGATGATTACGTTGTAAAACCATTTAGCCCGCGTGAAGTTATGGCTAGGGTTAAGGCGATACTTGCAAGGCACGTTAGCGATGCAAAAGCAAATGTTTATCATAATGGCAGCTTAAAAATAGATTTTGATGCGAGAGAAGCTTATATTAATGACAAAAAATTGGATTTAACTCCAAAAGAGTATGAGCTACTTGTTTATCTAGCTCAAAACGAGGGCATTGCTCTATCGCGTGAGACCATACTTGAAAATGTTTGGGGCTACGATTTCTTCGGGGACAATAGGACTGTTGACACACACATCAAGATGCTTAGGAACTCACTTGGCTCTGAGAAAGAGATAATCAGCACAGTTCGCGGCTATGGATATAAGCTGGAGAAAAAAGATGAAGAATAAATCACTATTCACAAAGTTAATCAGCTACTTTTTGATATTCACAATACTGATACTATCAACAATGTGGCTATTTAATATAGTTTTCTTCAAAGAGATATACACGCAAAAGAAGAGGGAGCTCATTCAAAACACTGAAAAAGAAATTTCTTCTTATTCAGGAACTGATCTCGTCTCGTATTTAAATAGTGTTGCGAGCAAAACAAGGCTTGGCATAATTATTTTTGATGATAATGGCCTAGTTTTGTACCCAAATTATTTACTTGAGCTTGATAAGGAAGACCTAGATTTCGTTAAAAGCAATGAAGATAGCGTAGACTATATCAAAAAGCATGACGATAGAGAGTACCTTGTATTTTTAAAGAGATACGAAACAGTTAACGCAAAACTATATATGAAGCTGATTGACAATCTTGATGAAGATGGCTCAGTAAAAAAGATGCTAAAGGAAGAACTTTTATACATAAGTCTCGTGGCAATAGTTTTGGCTCTTGCTCTTTCATATTTTTTGGCAAAGAAACTTACTAAGCCAATCAAAAATCTTTCGGAAGCGTCCAAATTTTTAGGAACAAAGAGTTTTTTCTTAGAAGAAGAGGGCGGCTACGAAGAGATTGAGGAGTTAAAGAAGAGCCTTGAGAGCGCAAACGCAGATTTAAAGAGGACTATGGACTTTCGTGAGAATATCATTGCCAATGTATCGCATGACTTCAAAACGCCTCTAAGCGTGATTAAGTCTTATGCAGAGATGATTAAGGATATAACTGGTGATAATAAAGAAAAGAGTGAAGATAATCTTGACACCATCATCACAGAGGCAGATAGATTAAACGGCATGATTAATGAGATGCTTGAAGCGTCAAAGAACGCGAGCGCCCTTGGTGAACTTAATTTAGAACGAATTTCGCTCGAAGCCATTTCAAAGGAGATTATAGATAAATTAAATACAGCTGAAAGTAGAGAAAGAATTAAATTAGACGTAAGTGGCTCTACCATGGTCATGGCTGATGAGAAGAAGATTAGAAGCGTTATATACAATTACTTGTCAAACGCTATAAATTACTCACCAGAGGATGAAGATGTTCTTGTAAGGATCACAGAAGAGGACGGCGGTGTTAGATACGAGGTTATTGACCACGGCACGGGCATAAAGGAAGAGGACATCAAGAGGGTTTGGGACCGCTACTACATCTCGAGCGCGAACCATGAGCTTAAAAAGTACGCGACAGGACTTGGCCTATACATTGCGCGCGAAGTGCTTTTGCTTCACAAGGCAGAGTTTGGCGTAGAGAGCAGTTACGGAAAAGGATCGAATTTTTATTTTGTATTAAAAAAGGGAGTGTAGATATGAATTTTGATTTTTTAAAAGACATGAACATTGGTAATTTCAATAAGGATGAGGCCATGAATAAGATTGAAGGCATCGGTGAAGCCATCAAAACAAATACTGATTTAGCGAAATACCAAGACCTATTGAATGACTTTTTGGATCTTGCTAAAGACTATTACAATGGCAAGTACAAAGGCATTGACAATAAGAACTTAGTATTTATCATTTCAGGTCTACTTATAGTTTTGTATCCAAATTCATTTAAGAAAAATGCATTCTTCACTATAGCTTCGAAAATATTTGGCGTTTCAATACTAATTAAGTCTATAAGCGAAGAAGTGGCTAAATATAGAGAGTGGAAGAAAAATTTAATTGCGATTGAAACTGATTTAGGAACTATAGAATACAATAACGAGGAATTTTAAATGGCAAAGATAATGATATATGGAACGACATCATCTGCAGGCAAATCAACGATAGCGACTGCTATGTGCCGCTACTACAGGGACAAGGGCTACAAGGTATGTCCGTTCAAATCGCAAAACATGTCGAGAAACTCATTTAAGCTTCAAGACGGAAAACTTATTAGTAACGCTCAAGCGATACAAGCCTACGCCGCTGGTATCAAGGCGGACGAGTACATGAACCCGATACTTCTAGTGCCATCGTCAGATACAGGTAGCGACGTCTATGTACTTGGTAAATTATATAAGCACATGAATACTAAGGAGTATTACTCGATTAAGAAAGAGCTAAAGGCGAAGGTAAAAGATGTATTTGAAGAGCTTGAGAAGAAATATGACGTGATGATTATAGAAGGAGCTGGCTCACCAGCTGAGATAAATTTACTTGAGGATGACTTTGTAAATACTGGCATGGCTGAACTTGCTGACACAAATGCCATCATTGTCGCTGATATAGACAAGGGCGGCGTCTTTGCTTCAATATATGGCACATATATGATACTTGACGAAAAAGATAGAGCGAGGATAAAGGGCTACATCATCAACAAGTTTAGGGGCGATGCGAGCCTACTTGATGAGGGCATCAAAAAGCTTCACGAGCTAACTGGACTTGATTGCCTTGGCATAGTGCCATATACAAAGCTTGAGATAGCGGACGAAGACTCGCTTCATGACTACGAAAAGGCCGTCAACGCTCACATGGCAGAGCACGACGCGATGAATAATGAGATCGATAGACTAGCTGAAGTATTTGAAGAAGCTATCGACATAAATAAATTAAATGCAATACTTGGTTTATAAACTCATCGCCATACTTATAGGCGTTGCGCTTGATTTGATCTTAGGGGACCCATATAACTTTTTTCATCCAGTAAAAGTTATGGGTAATGTCATTAGCTATGAAGAAAAATTAATTCGAAGGACAGGGGTGAGAGGCGGCTTTATGAAAGTGCTTGGCTTAGTAGCAGTGCTATTCAATATGAGCCTTGCTTTTTTATTCGGCTATTTGGCAATAATATTATTTAAGATCAATAAATATTTGTATCTAATCTACACTTCATACATGGTCTACGTCTGCCTTGCAGCACGCTCACTTCATTTTGAAGCAGATATGGTAGTAAAAGAGTTGGGCCATTCGCTAGAGAGAGGACGTAAGAGGCTCTCCTACATAGTTGGCCGTGACACAGGTGAACTAAGCGAAGAAGAGATACTTAAGGCGACTATAGAGACAGTCGCTGAAAATACTTCAGATGGCGTTATCGCGCCGCTTATCTATATCGCGATATATACACCACTTGGACTTGTGTATAAATTTATCAATACCATGGACTCGATGTGGGGCTACAAGAATGAAAAATATGGTGATCTTGGTTTTTTCGCAGCAAAGATAGATGACCTGGTCAATCTAGTGCCAGCAAGATTAAGCGCGATTCTAATACTAATCACGAACATCTTTAACAAAAATATTCTCTACGCGTGCAAAACATTTTTTAAGTATAGATATGCACACGCAAGTCCAAATAGCGCCTTCCTAGAAGCTCCCATAGCAGGACTTTTAAAAATTCGCTTAGGCGGACCACATAAATATTTTTCCAAAATTGTAGATAAACCATATATTGGCGACATAGATGGCGAAGTTAATAGTCGTGGCGTTTACTTCACCATAAAAGCGATGTATAAGGCACTTGCCTTATTAGTCATAGCAATCGCAGCTATATATTTAAAATTAATAATAAAATAAAAAAATGCACTTATGTCAAAACAATCGTTTTACATCTGTGCATTTTTTTGTAAGCTAAATTTTTAGGAAATTATTTTTTGAAAAGTATGGTGATATTATACAGTTCTTGATAAGCTCTGTCCGTGTTTCAAATCACGAAAAAGAAAATTAATAAATATTTTTTAATTCACTTGAAAAATATTTACATATATGATATCATATAGATGTAATTTTTGAATGTTTAATAAGGGAACTTGGTGTAAGTCCAAGACAGCCCCCGCTACTGTAATTAGTGACGAGTCTAAGTATGCCACTGGGAAACTGGGAAGGTTTAGACAAGGTTGAGCTATAAGTCAGGATATCTTAAGAACGTTCGTATAAAGTTACTTCTTCGGTGGGAAGGAAAAACTTACTCAATATGTATGTTTTATATCCTTGATACCCCTATTCAAGGATTTTTTGTTCCAAAAAACCGGCGAGAGAAAAGGCGCGCTTCTCCTATTTTTCCTTTTCTCTCGAGTACATATTATGGAGGGTCATATGAAAAAAGCAATATTATTAAGTTTCTTTGGCACAACAAGGCTTAGAGAACATGAGAGAGTTATTGATAAATTTGTTAATGGCTTTAAAAATGAATTTAAGGACTGTGATGTAGAGATATGCTTCACTTCAAGGATAGTTAAGAGGATACTTGAAAAGAAGGGCATGTCTTTTGATGATGAGTGCGAGGCTATTAATAAGCTTAAAGAAGCAGGATACAAGGACATAAGAGTCGTTTCGACAAATATCATCCCTGGAAAAGAGTATAAGAAGCTTAAAAAGGTTTCTAATAGGCTTACGTCGCCATTTATCAGTAACACTAAAGACATTATGAAGCACTTGGACGATATGACTGTCATGGAGCTAAAAGATGATGAAGAATTTATCTACGTGGGTCATGGTACTGATCACATCGCAGATAGGATATATGAAGATATTGACGATGCTTTCAGAGCGCATAATGACAAGTATCACATGATGAGCATTGAGGGCGAGCTTGATCTTGATAGCGTGATAGAAAATTTATCTAAAGATACAAAAACCATCTATCTAAGACCATTCATGCTAGTTTCTGGCGTTCACATGCTTGAGGACATATCATCAGATGAAGAAGATTCAATCAAGAAAAGACTAGAAAAGCGTGGTTACGAAGTAAAACTTATTGACAAGGGCCTTGGTGAAGAAGATTATTTCTTAAACGACTGCATCCAAAAAGTTAAGGCGGTGGAAGAGCCGCTACTAAATATAGTTGGCGTTGGCCCTGGCGATGAAGATTTATTAACTGTCAAGGCTATACTTACTTTAAAAAATACAAACGCTGTCTTTCTTCTTGACAATAGAGGCCGCAATCTTGCTCTTGATACAGTTATGACTTATGTAGATGACAAGCCCATCATCAAGATGCCATTTAATATGAAAAATGTAACAGATGAGCTTTACAATGATCTTAAGCTAAAACTTGAAGAAGTACTAAATGAGTATAGAGACGTGAGCTTCATAACTATAGGCGATGCAGCAGTTTTCTCGACGCCTATGAACTTAACGAAGATACTTGATAAGAAGATAAATATAAATTTGGTCAATGGTATGCCATCCTTTGTTGCACTGACTGCCATGAACCTTGAGCCGCTTATCGAAAAGGGCGAGAGCCTTGTGATAAGCGACAATACAGAGCTTGTTGAGGCGGCAAAGCCTGACAGAGCTGTTATACTGAAGGGCACACTTAATAAGGAAGCCGTTTTAAAACTTAAAGATACTTACGAAGCGGAATATTTTAAGAGAATATCGATGCCGAATGAAATGTATCTTACAAAAGAAGAAGAAATACGCAAGGATAACGACTATATATCGCTATTCTACTTAAAGAAAAGGAAGTAAATTATGCACGGAGCCAATTTTTATGATTACGACAAAAAACTCATAGATTTCAGCTCTAACATTAACGTATTTAATATGAACGAAAGACTTTTCTCCTTTATCAGAGATGACTTTGACCATGTCAATGTTTATCCCGACATTAAGGCTAGAGAAGCGATAGATAATGTAGCCACTTACTTGGCTTGTGATGCGTCTAATATTATCCTGGGCAATGGGTCTATAGAGATAATTGATAAGGCGATACACAGGGCGAGTCGAGTGGTTATTTTTGACCCATCGTTCTACGAGTACGAGATTAGAGCTAGTGTTTACAAAAAAGAACTGATTAGAATAAATTATAAGGATTTTAAAATTGGTTTTGACGAATTAAACGTCTTGAAGAAGGGCGACCTACTAATCCTCACTAACCCAAATAATCCTAACGGCAGATTATTAAAAAAAGAAGAACTACTTAAGGCACAAGAAATTTGTAAAGAGCATGGTGCGACACTTTTACTAGATGAGGCCTTTATTGAGTTTACTCTGCATGATTATGACAGCATAAAATTATTTAAGGGTGAGGACGTAATTGTGGTCAGAGCGATGACTAAGACCTTGGCCTTGCCGGGCGTGCGCTTTGGCTTTGCCTATGCGCCTAAGGACTTTAAGGGCTACTACGATGAATTGAGTCTTGCTTGGTCAATTGGCTTTATACAAAATGAAGCTGCAAAACTATTGGCAAATAGTGAAGAATATTTATGCGAAACAAAAAAATATTATCATGATGAAAGAGATAGATTAAAAAATTTATACAAAGCTTTTGATAATTTTGAGATGATAGATAGCGATGCGAATTTCTATTTACTTAAATTAAAAAAACTTAGTGATGAAGAAATGTATAAGATTATGCTAGAAAAGGGTATACTTCTAAGGAGGATGCAAGGCTACAAGAACATAGGAGATAATTATGTGCGCCTTGCAATAAGGACTCGTGAAGAGAATGATTATTTACTTGAAAAACTAAGGGAGATAGAAAAGTGAAAGGCATATGCATAGCCGCAATGAATTCAAATAGCGGCAAGACAACTATAAGTTTAGCTTTGGCAAGACTACTTGCGAATAAAAATAATAAAGTGAAGTACCTTAAGAGTGGACCCGATTTTATCGATTCAAGGCTCGGCTCTTTTGCATCGAAGGGGGACTATGGTAATGTCGACATCTTCATGCAAAAGAGTGGTGCGACTGAAGTAGGTGCAAGTGATGCAGACTACTGCGTCCTAGAAGGCGTCATGGGCTACCTTGATGGCATATATAATACGATGGAGGCATCTACGTGTGCTAATGCAAAGGCTTTGGGACTAAAAACGGTTTTAGTGCTTACGCCAAAGGGCGAGATGTTTTCACTAATTGCAAAGCTAAAAGGCTTTACAGACTACGCTGATAATATTGTTGGTGTCATATTTAATAAGACGCACGCAAAACTATATACGATATATAAGGATCTAGTAGAAAAAGAGCTTGGCTTAGAAGTTTTTGGTAATATAGAAGTAGATGAGGACTTTGCCATAGAGGACAAGGACCTTGGACTAGAGCTGCCGAGTGACATCAAGGCCTTTGATGAGAAGCTCGATAGGATAGCGGCAAAATTGGAAAAGTCAATTGATTTTGAAAAACTTCTTTCATATTTCGAAGTGGCAAAGACAGAAGAGAAAAAAGATTTTCCAAAGTCAATGGCTACTGTGGCGATAGCCTATGACAAGGCGTTTAACTTCTACTACAAAGAGAATATTGATTTTTTAGAAAAATATTTTACTGTGAAGTACTTTTCGGTCTTAGATGGTGATGAAGTACCTGAGGCTGATTTACTCTACATTGGTGGCGGCAACTTAAAAGATTATTTAGAAGATATCCAAAAATCAAAGTCCTTAGATAGCATAAAGAAATATTATGAAAACGGAGGAAAAATATTTACCGAAGGCGAAGCGACTTATTTTTTAGCAGAATGCTTTAATGAGCACAAGATGCTTGGCATTATAAAGGGTAAGGCTGTTAGTGAAAAAAGGCTTCATAACTTTGGTTACGCTTATCTAAAAGTTCTTAGAAAGAATTTTTTATTTGATCAAGACAAAATTTTCCATTCACAAGAATTTCATAAGAGCAGCTTAAGTGATAATGAGTTTAATTTATTTAAGGTAGAAAAACCATATAGAGAGGACACTTGGACGAGCTCTTTTGCAAATGAGAACATAGTATCAATTGAGCAAAACATTTCCTTTGTTCAAGATGAAGAATATTTTTATAAAAAGATAGATAGTTTAAGAGGTGAAAAGGATGTATAATTACGACAACAACCCCATGAATATTGAAAACACAAGTATGGACATAATCGATAAGGAGCTTGTAGGAACTAAATTTACTGAGACAGAAAAACTTATAGTGAAGAGAATGATTCACTCGACAGGCGATTTTGATTATAAAAACATAATTGATATAAGAAATAATTTTCTTGATGAAGCGCTTGATGCACTGAAGAATGGTGCCAAGATTTATACTGATACAAGGATGACTATGGCAGGCGTGAATGAAACTAGCTTAAATAAGCTTAACTGCGAGATCATCAATCATATAAAGGATGATGATGTAAGGGAGCTTGCTAAAGAAAAGGGCACAACAAGAAGCTACCAGGCTATAGACAAGACTATAGGCGAAGACATCGCCATATACTCGGTTGGTAATGCACCAACAGCACTATATAGAATCATAGAACTAATTAAAGAAGAAAAAATTCATCCAAAGGCAGTTATTGGTGTGCCAGTAGGTTTCGTTGGAGCGGCTGAATCAAAGGAAGCGCTTAGAGAAGTAGGCATAGCACAAATTTCGACAATAGGCAACAAAGGCGGATCAAACGTTGCGGCATCAATCATTAACGCACTTTTATATATTTTATACAGAAAATGAATAAATACGATATAGTTGATGGTAAAAGCCTTAGATATGGCTACACAACAGGCACATGCGCGGCTGTTGCAACACATGCAGCGCTGATAAATCTATTAGAAGGGCCAGTAAGTGAATATGATATAGACCTTCCTTGCAATGAGACCATAAGCGTTGCTATTAACTCAAATGAAAAGGGTGATGGCTACGCCATAAGCTCGGTTATAAAGGACGCTGGTGACGACCCAGACCAAACCAATGGCATAGAGATATTTTCAAAAGTTTCTTTAAGGGATGATGGCAAGGTCATTATCAAAGGCGGCGAAGGCGTTGGCATTTACACAAACGATTCAATCTTCGGCAAGAAGGGCGAATACGCCATAAACAAGGTGCCAAGAGAGATGATTACTAAAGAGGTTGAGCTTTTAACTGACAAGGGCGCTGACGTTACTATATTTACGCCTATGGGCGTTGAGATTGGCAAAAAGACTTTCAATCCAAACATTGGTATAGAAGGCGGCATCTCGATAATCGGCTCGACTGGGCTAGTTAAGCCTATGAGCGAAGATGCTTTGCTTAAAACTATAAATTTAGAGATAAAAACGCTTTATCTTGATAAAGGCTCGAGAGAAATCGTTCTTACGCCAGGCAGTCACGGCCTTAAAGAGGCGAATAGCATTGGTATAAATGAAAATATCGTTTTAACAAGTAATTACATCGGCGACTCGCTAAAGATGGCTTACGAAATTGGCTTTAGAAAAATTACGCTCGTGGGTCACATAGGTAAGTTTGCAAAGCTATCTATAGGTGTATTTAACACGCACTCAAAGAACGCTGACACACGTATGGAGGCCTTTGTATATTACCTTGCGATGCTAAATAAGCCTTATGAAGTGATTAAGGAAGTGGATGCCTTTATCACTGCAGAAAAGTGTTACAATTATCTTTATGATGCAGGCTACAAGGACGTTTTATGCGCTATGGAAGAGGGCTGCGAAAAAAGAGTTAAAACTTATCTAAAAGATGATTCGCTTGAAGCCAGCGTAAAAGTGTATTCGTTTGAAAAAGGAGTATTAGATTGTTAATAGTTGTTGGAGTAGGACCAGGTAAAAGTGAATATATGAGCGTAAGAGCTTATAGGACGATAAAAAATGCTAGTAATGTTTATGCGTTTAAAAGGGTAAAGGAAGAGCTTGAAGATGAATTTACTCATATAAATGAAATTTTTGTTAAAGATCTAAAAGATATTAAAGAAGGAGTTTTATTATTATCAGGCGACCCATCATTTTATGGCGCGGTTGATTACTTGAAGCGAGAGGGCGTTGCCATTGACGAGGTGATCCCATCTATAACAGCTTTTCAGTACTTAATGAGCAAGGCGCAAGTGAATTGGAACGAGGCAAAGACTTATTCATTACACGGCAGAGAGCTTGACGATGGCTTCAAGACCATTGTTATGAATAATGACAAGGTTATAGTCCTATGTGATAAGCATAATAATCCAAAGGCTATAAAAAAATATTTGGACGAAAAAAATATTAAGAGAAAATACATCGTCGGCACAAATTTATCGCAAAGTGGCGAAATAATTAAGACTTATGACGCGGGCGATGAGATTGATATAGAAAATAGTTTATCGGTGGTGATTATTATAAATGAAGTGGTTTAAGGACGAGGACTTTATCAGGGGCGAAGTGCCTATGACGAAGTTCATAAAGAGAAACGCAATAGTGAGTTTATTAGACGTGAGTGAAGACGACAAAATTTTAGAGATAGGCACGGGCACAGGCAGCGTCACTTGTCAAATGGCCGCTATTTGTAAAGAGGTCACTACGATTGAAAGAGATGACGAGGCCATAAGCGTGGCGAAGAAAAATTTTGAAAAATTTGGCCTTGATAATATTAAGCTCATCAAGGGAAAGGCGCCTGAGGGCATGGATGGAGCTGACTTTAATAAAGTTTACATCGGCGGCTCTGGAAAAAATTTAGAGAGCATTATGGATAAGCTTGATGAAAAAAATAATTTTACTGTCATCGCGAGCTTCATTATTTTTGACAATGCTTATGAGTTTAAAAGTTTACTAAAGAAGAAAAATTATAAAAACATTGATACATACATGATAAATGTGTCTAAGGCGGAGAAGCTTGAGATGATGATAGCTGAAAATCCGGTGATTATTGTGAGAGGTGAAAAGAATGATTAGTTTTGTGGGCGCAGGTCCTGGGGACAGTGACTTAATTACAGTTAAGGGACTAAAATTATTAAATGCAGCGGACGTGATTATATATGCTGGCTCCTTAGTATCAAAGGATATACTATCTGGAATAAAAGAGGGGGCAAAGGTATTTGACTCAGCTAAAATGACTTTGGAAGAGGTAGTAGAAGAATTTATTAAGGCAGAGGAAGCTGGCTTAAACACCGTTAGACTACATACTGGCGACCCAAGCATATATGGCGCGATAAAGGAGCAAATAGATACGCTTGACTTACTTGGCTACAAATACGAAGTAATTCCGGGCGTTACAAGCGCAACAGCTGCTTGCGCAAGGATAGCTAAGGAATTTACTTTACCTGAAGTTAGTCAAACTCTCATCATCACTCGTATGGAGGGAAGGACTAAGGTGCCTGAGACTGAAAAGCTAGCTGAGCTTGCTAAGCACAAGACATCTATGGCAATTTATCTTTCGGCTTCACTTACAGAAAAGGTTCAAGAGGCTCTACTAGAAGGCTACGAAGATCCAAATACGCCAGTAGTCATCGCTTATAAGGCGACTTGGGCTGATGAAAAAATTATTTATACCAATATTGCAAATCTTGTTAAAGATGCTAAAGAAAACAATATTACAAAGCATGCTTTAATACTTGTTGGCAAATTTATTAACGCGCGTTACGAAAGAAGCAAGCTTTATGACCCAAGCTTCTCGACTGAGTATAGAAAAGCAAATGAATAAGATCATCATCACCTACACTGAAGCTGGCCTTGCTATAGCTAAGACTATAGCAGCTGGCTTTGATGTAGAAATTTTTTATAAGGATAAAAACGTCGACAAGGTCTTGGAGGATAGATGGTCTTCGCTTGATACAATCATCTTCACAAGTGCAACGGGCATAGCGGTTCGTAAGATTGCTCCTTTAATCAAGGACAAATACACAGACCCAGCAGTTCTTGTGATTGACGACAAGGCAAAGCACGTCATATCGCTTTTATCTGGTCACATAGGCGGGGCAAATGAACTTGCCATTGATATTGCTAAGACTATTGGTGCTGAACCAGTCATCACTACAGCCTCGGACAATAGAGGCCTAGAAGCGCTCGATATTTATTTAAGAGATAATGATTTTGCATATAACTCAAGAGAGGCTCTTACCATCATTATGGGAGCCATAGTAAATAATAAAAAAATTTATCTAGGGGCGAATGATTTTGAATTTAAATATGGTAATTTCACGAATGATAGAGATGAAGCGGACTACGCCATAATCCAGGATGAAGGCTATATGACAAGTGACGATAAAAACACTCTTTACATCATAAAGAAAAAATACAATATGGGCATAGGCCTAAGACGAGGAACGGCCACTGACGTTTTGGAGAAAGCGTTTCATGAAGTACTTAAGGAGATGGACATAAATCCAAAGGCGATTAAGCGCTTTGGCTCAATCGATATAAAGAAGGACGAAGAGGCTCTTCTTGAGCTTTGCAAAAAATACGATAGAGAGCTAATTTTTTATACTGCAGATGAACTTAACGAGGTAGATGTCTCGGAAAAGTCTGATTTTGTCAAGAAGATCACAGGCGCTTACTCAGTTAGCGAGGCCGCGGCGAAACTGCTTGGCGGAAAAATTATTTTATCAAAAAAGATTATCGATTCAATAACATTTTCAATTACAGAGGAGATATAAAATGAATAAATTATATGTTGTGGGCATAGGACCCGGATCAAAAGAGAATATGACTTTCAAGGCGGTAGACGCAATTAAAGAAGCAGATACAATAGTCGCATACACAAAGTACCTTGCCTATGTAGAGGATTTTATAGATGGCAAGGATATAATCAAAACTGGTATGACAGGCGAAAAAGAAAGATGTCAGCTCGCTATCGATGAGTACAAGAAGGGCAAGACTGTTGCCATCATTTCAACTGGCGACTCGGGTCTATATGGCATGGCTGGCCTTGTTTATGAAATAGATCCAAGTATAAACATCGAGGTAGTTCCTGGTGTGAGCGCTGCTTTTTCGTCAGCGAGCGTTGTTGGCGCGCCACTAATGCATGACACAGCTCTAATTAGTTTATCGGACCTACTTACTGATTGGGATCTTATTCTTAAGAGGGTAAGGAACTGCGCCGATGCGGATATGGTCATCGCTCTATATAATCCAAAGAGCAAGAAGAGAGTGGACCACTTAAAAGAAGCACTTGACATAATTAGGGAGTATAGAGATGCACAGACACCTATTGCCATGGTTAAAAACGCTTTAAGAGAAGGCATGGACTATAGGATAAGTACGCTTGATGACGTTGATTATGATTTTTGCGAGATGAACACTACTGTCATCATTGGCAATAGCCAAAGCTATATTAAGAATGGCAAGTTCATTACGCCAAGAGGATACAAGCTATGATACTGATCATAGGCGGCACAAGCGAAGGCGAAGAGATATACGAAAGACTCAATGACAAGTATGATTTATTTCTTTCAGTCGCGACTGAGAGCGGAAAAAAACTTTATGCGTCAAAGGATTTAATCATGGGCAGGATGAATAAGGATGGCTTTAAAGATTTTATTCAAAAAAATGATATCGACATGATTATAGACGCTTCACATCCATTTGCAGTTGAAGTAACTAAGAACGCGTCAGAGGCAGCGAAAGAGATGAATATAAATTATCTTCGCTATGCGAGAAGCGTTTTGGACTACGAAGAAAAAGATAATATAGTTAGAGTGCCATCGTATGAGGCGGCTTTTAAGTATATTGACACGCTAAAAGACAAAGAAGAAAATTTTTTATTCACGACTGGTTCGAACAGAATAAAGGACTTTGAAAAAGTAAGGGGCAAGAACAGATTCATCTATAGAGTATTGCCGAGCGCCGAGAGCATAAAGGTTTGCGACGACAATCATATAGAGATGAAAAACATCGTTGCTCAGATGGGTCCCTTCACTTTGGAAGAAAATATCGCCTTGATCGATAGATACGATATAAAATATTTAGTGAGCAAAGAGAGTGGCAAAGTTGGCGGTACTGACGCTAAACTTGATGCTTGTTTACAAAGAAATATAATTTGTGTTATAATTACAAGGGAAGAAGAAAATGCTTTACATAGCATTGATGAAGTAATTAATTATATGGAGGCTAATTATGGAAGATTCTTATAGATTTTTTAATAACAAGAAATGCGCGTACATGCCGTGTCATAAAGTTGATAATACTGAGGATTTCAACTGCTTGTTTTGTTACTGCCCTCTTTATCTAATGGAAGAGTGCGGAGGCAATTACAAGATGACAGCAGGCATTAAGGACTGCTCAAACTGCTTGATACCTCATAGACCAAAGGGTTACGACTACATCGTAAATAAGTTTAGAGAGTACAATCAAAAAAAGGCAGATGAATACATTAAAAATCTTGAAAAAGAAATGAACAAGGACAATGATTAAGCTTGTACTAGGCGGAGCGCGAAGCGGCAAAAGCGAGTTTGCTGAAGATATTTATAAAGATATTGATGATGTGACTTATATAGCTACTGCCAAAGCCATTGACAAAGAATTTGAAGAAAGAATTGCTCTTCACAAGGCAAGACGCAATACTAAGTGGACTACTATCGAAGCTTATAAGGATTTTGCTAGCATAGAGATGAAGACTAAGTACTATTTTCTTGACGATGTGACAAATATGCTTACGAATATACTTTTTGATCACTTAGGAGAAAGGGAAATAGCTGACGAAGATGCTCAGATAGTAGAAAAACTTGTCATAGATGAAATGTCTAAGCTATTTGCAAGGATAAATGAGATGGACGCTGATATAGTCATAGTCTCATCAGAGCTTGGCGCTGGACTTGTGCCAGAAGCAAAGCTATCGAGGCTATTTAGAGACATGCACGGCAAAGTCAATCAATACATCGCGAAGAATGCGGACGAAGTTTACTACGTCATCGCATCGATTGGAGTGAAGATAAAGTGAAGGGACTAATACTAGCACTGCAATTCATGACGAGGGTGCCAATTAATATCGGCGTCGATTTTAATAAGAAAAATATAGGGGCAATGCTTTGCTTTTTTCCTTTTATTGGCCTAATCATAGGTCTATTTACATTTCTTCCGACAATATTCTTGCGTGATAAGATATCCATGGACTTAGTGGCTCTCTTAAACATAATTTTTTATCTACTCATAACAGGCGCTTTGCACATGGACGGCCTATCTGACACGTCTGATGCATTTTTATCAAACAGAAGCAAGGACAGGATGAAGGCCATAATGAAGGATTCTACAGTGGGCACTTTTGGTGTAATTAGCATAGTCATAGTACTTGCGGCAAAATTTTTTGCTTTTAAAGATATTGCAGTTCAAGGTTTTAAATGGGACTACATATTTATATATATTTACTCAAAGACCATTGCAATGAATGCGTTTATTTACTTTAGGAGCGCGGACAGCAGTACTTTGTTCAAGACATTTAAGGAGAGCAGAAACACTTTTCTTATCAACTTTATGAACTTAGTCGTGATATGCTCAAGCATAATATTTGACTACAAAGTCTTAGTGTATTTACTTATCGAAGCAATAGTATTTGTGCTTTTGTATTTAATTTCACTTAAGAAGATAGATGGCGCGACAGGAGATACTATAGGCGCATCAGTAGAATTAGCAGAAACAATAAGTTTATTTGTAAAATAGGGGGTAATATTTAGCTTGTGTATTTTACACACTTACAGATGCATATAGTTACTAGTTTGTACTATTTAGGATAGACTATAAGTTACTAACTGTAACTATAAAATATTTGATTGGACTATAAGTTACTAACTGCATCTACAAGCTCTTTTGATCTTGGCATGATGTAATATTTATCTGTAGTATCAAAATCAGCGTGGCCTAAAATTCTAGTTATATATTCTTTATTCATAATTTTTGCGTTGAGCATTGTTGCGTAGGTTCTCCTACATGCGTGCGATGTTAGATGCTCAATACCAGCATCTTTTAATGCATCAGCATACTTACATTTGTATAGCTGAGCATAGGTATAAGGTTTGCCACCATGCTCAAACAAGTAATTTTTATTCTTACTGCATATCTGAGTAATTATCGGCAGTATTCTTTTTGGCAAAGGTATTATCCTGTCTTTTCCAGCATCTGTTTTAATACCATGCAAAATATATCTATCTTCTAAGTTTACATAGTCTATTTTGCAAGTAGCAAGTTCCCCCATCCTCATGCCTGTATAAATCAGGATAAGAGGAATTTCAATATTTTCAACTTTGCCTACAGACGACCACATTTTTTGTATGTCAAGGTCGGTGAATATTTTCTTTTCTTTTGGCGCTTTTCCCTTAGGTGTAATTAATAAGCTTGAGTAATCTGTGGTTATTATTTGTCGCCTCATAGCCTCTTTACATAGCAGACTTATAAGAACTCTTACTGATCTAATGCTACTGCTGGCCATGTGTGAGCAATCATTAAGTGTTTTTTGTAAAATTTGAACATTTAAGTCTCTTACTCTTACATCGTATATGCGTTTTAATTTTTTAAAGCTTGTTACATATCCGTCAGCAGTGCCTTTGCATACAGTTTCAAAGTGCGTTTTTGACCACTGATCAAATAATTCTTTTACAGTGATCAATGTAAGATCTGTTGGGCGGTCTAAATATTCTATTAGCACACGTTCTGCATCTAAACGAGTTTTAAAAGTTCCTAATGTTTTTTGTATAGTGCGGCCATCAATTGGATCTTCAGTTGCAGGTACTCTGGCAAGCCATGGGCGGCGCCTTTTACCTGATAACTTTACTACTGATCCTGTGCCATTTTCTCTTCTCATATTGCTTTTCCTCCTTCCTTATGATATAATCAACATGAGAGTGGTACAACAAAATGCGATAATCTCTCAGCTGTGTATAGTGGTTCGGACTTACACAGCTTTTTTATTGTTGTACTAGTTCATCTTCATCTAGTCTAAATCTTGCTTTTAATTCATCTAACTTTTCATCTAGGTAAGATAAGTTGCTTTTACTTAAATATTCACTATAAAGATAAAAGTTATCTTTAATTCTGGAGATTCTATTTAATCTTCCTTTTTTTGTTTTCAGCTTATATAAATTCACTTCTTCTTTTTCAAGTTCAGCATCAATTAAAACATTGTTTCTCTTTATTAGCTGCTTTAGAAATGTAACTGATATATATTCTTTACGATCAGCGGCAACTTGATTTTCTATAACTTTTTTAATGTATTCTACATCTTGAAAGTATAAAGGCACTGAAAAATATCTTGCATATAATGTAATTATTCTATTATTTAATTCTTTAAACTCATCTAGGCTTAAATTCTCATACTTAAAGAGCTGAAACATCTCATAATATGGCTCTTCTTCAGGAAATAAAGGCTCAGAAGCAATAAAGTTTTTGTTTATTGTTCTTGGCTCTTCATTTTTATTGTTTATATCTTCTTTATTGCTTATATCTTCACTATTTAGGATAACTGGCTTGTATAACTGACTTTGTATAGGTTCTTTTTGCTCTTTAACTTCATTATTTATACTTATAGTATCAATTTTTTTATATTGTCTATTCTTTTTAATTAGCGTATATGAGCCTATTATAGATAATACAGTTATTACTGTAACTATTATGCCTGCTGGTATATTGCCTTGAGTGTATGCAGTTATAGCTATAATTATAAAGCTTAAAGACAATATGCAAGAAATTATTGTTAGCAGCTTAAATAAAAACTTTTTCATAAATAAACTTCCTTTGCATACTATCTTCTAGAGTAAACTCCTATAAGTTTACCTAAAGTTAGATTTTCATTATCTGGACTTAGTATGATTGGTTGATATTTAGGATTTGAGGATAAAAGCATAATTGTGTTATTTTGCTTGTTAAAAATCTTTAAAGTTGCCTCACCATCTATAAGAAAAGCGCCTATCTCGCCATTTTCAACACAAGGCTGCTTTTTTAAAAAAACAATGTCTCCATCAAAGATGCGTGAGCCTATCATGCTATCACCTTGTATTTGCAGTGCAAAGTCAGCGTTTATAAATTCACTTGTATCGAAATAATCCTCATAATTTTCAACTGCAAGAATAGGTGTGCCTGCTGCTATTTTACCTAAAATAGGTATTTTGCGTGGCTGAATATCAAGGTTAATCATTTTTGCGTTTGATCTATCTATACCAAGTAGTGCGTTCATATCAGTGTTAAATACTTTTGCATAAAGCGATATTGCAGTTGCTGTAGGTTCACTTTTATTATTTTCCCATCTTGATATAGCAGATCGTGAAATCTTATAATCAGAAACATTGTTAAGCTTTTCTACTAGTTCATCAATAGTATAGTCACGAGATTTTCTCAATTCTAATAATTTGTTTCCAAAGTTTTTCATTATATCACCTCTTTTTATATATTATAGCATCTTTGTTTCAATTTTGCAATATTTTTTAAAATATTTTAAAAAAAGTATTGACAATGAGAAAAAAGTGTGGTAATATATAATTATCCCAAAAATGAGATAAAAGAAAGGGGGTAATTATGTGCGAAAAGATTATGCTAAGTTAAAAGGTATTTTAGCAGAAAAAGATGTAAAGAACATTGATATTGCAAAACTTTTAGGTTTATCAAACAGTTCAATAACTAATAAGCTAAATAGAAATAATGGCATGGATTTTAAGGCAAGTGAACTAAAAAAGATTTGTGAAGCTTATAATATTGATGCAAACACAATTTTTTTTGGTTAAAATATCCCAAAAATGAGATAAAAGGAGGATCAAATGGAAAAAGTAACAGTTAAAGAAGTAAGTGATTATTTAGGAATAGGGCAAAGCAGTGTTAGATTTTTTCTAGAGAAAGGCAAGTTTCCTTTTGGTGCTGCAGCTAAAAAAGAGGGCGGCAAGCGTTATGTTTTTATTGACAGAAATTTGTGGGAAAAATACAAAAAAGGAGAATTAGCCTATACAACTAGTTATGATGAGGCTAGCTACATGGTAGAAGCAAAGGACAGATAAAATGAAAAAGTATTACAAACTAGGAAGAAAAAGATTTTCAATAGATTATAGCGCTCCATTCTGGTGCATACTTGGAGGATTAGCTGCAGGATGCTACTTTTATATATTATATGAAGCACTAGCAATTATCACTGAATAATAAATTACTAGGAGGTTTATTATGGATAAGATAGATGAAAAAACAAACATATATGAAAAGCTAAACTATGTTCAAAACAACTTAAAGGTACCTAAAAATAGAAGAGCTAGTTTTGGAGGCAAGAATGGCTACAATTATAGATCATGCGAAGATATACTCGAAGCTGTTAAGCCACTTAATAAAGTAGCTAGACTTAACTTAAGGCTAAATGATGATATAGATGTAAAAAACGGCTTAACATTTGTTAAGGCAATAGCAATACTTAGCGACTTAGATAGTGATGCAGTCATAACATCAACTGGTTTTGCACAAATAGCTACAGATAAAAAAACAATGGATGTTGCACAAATGACAGGCAGTGCCTCCTCATATGCAAGAAAATATGCTTTAAATGGGCTTTATGCGATTGACGACAGTCAAGACATTGATAGCATGGATCACAGCGATAAGAAAGTAGCTCCAAAAATAGCAGCTAGTACAGTTACAAAAGCAAAAACAAAATCTGACACTATAAGCCCAGCGCAAATAAAAGAAATGTACAAAAAATCAAATAACAACAAAGAATTATGCTTGGAAGTCATAGGTAGATATGGCTATGAATCGGGAAATGAAATTAAGTTAAAAGATTATAAAGAAATATGTGATGAGATAGAAGAAAGAGCAAAAGAGGAGTAATAAATGACATACAACAAGTATAGAGCAAAGAAAACGAAGATAGATGATATTGAATTTGATAGTTATATGGAGTCTAAAAGATATAGGCAACTTGTTACATTAGAAATGGCAGGTGAAATATCTGATCTAGTTTTACAGCCTAAATTTAGACTGATGGATAGCTTTAAATATGATGGAAAAACAATTAGAGCAATTGATTATGTGGCTGATTTTATGTACAAAGAAGATGGCAAGCTTGTAGTTGAAGATGTAAAAGGAATGAGAACACCAGCATATATTATCAAAAGTAAACTTTTTATCAAAAAATATATCCTAGAACTTGAATATATTGATGAGTTTAGAGAACTAAAGGCAGGAGATTTTTAATGGCAAAAAGATTAAGAGATTTAAGTGCATTTTGCATCATTCCTTACAGCGTCATGTATGATAAAGATCTATCTGATGGTGAAGTAAGAATATATATTGCAATATCAAGCCTAGCTAATCAAAGAGGCTACTGCTTTGCTAGTAATAACTACTTAGCTAACAGTTTAGGTAAGTCATCAAGTACAATTAAAAGGGCATTACAAAAGCTTGAACAAAAAGGCTTTATAAAAAGAGATACTAACAGGCTAGCAGATAATAAAACTAACAGGAAAATATATCTATCCTTTGATAAAATCTTTGACAAACCTACAGATGAGGTGGATCAAAAATGCACTGGGGTAGGGTCAAAAATGAGCCAGGGGTGGGTCAAAAATGAGCTGGGGGGTAGGGTCAAAAATGAGCCACAGAATAATATAAGTAATAATAATATAAGAGATAATAATATAAGAGATATAGAAAGCGGCAAAAGTCAAAAATATAATTATGATCTAATTGTTAGTAAATATAACTCTATAGCTAAAGAGTGTAAGCTTACAAGTATTTATAAGTTAAGTGATAAAAGGAGAATTAAGCTTAAAGCAAGGCTTGATGAAATTGGTGAAGATGAGCTACTAAAAGCAATAGATAAGATAAAAGAATCTAGCTTTTTAATTGGTAACAATGATAGAAATTGGAAAATATCGTTTGACTGGCTAATAAACAATGACAACAATATGATCAAATTACTTGAAGATAAATATAAAGATAATGAAGCTGCAGATGACTTTGCTATCTTTGATCAGATAGGAACACATATATGATGAACTACAATGAAATATTAGAAAGCTTAGGAATTGATCCAAGCTGCATAAATTTTAATAAGCCTTTTGATCAAGTTGCAACATACAATGCATCAGTAGGTAAGCTTAACTTAGAAGATGGCTATGACTGTAAAAAGTGTAAAAATCGTGGCGATTATATGAAACTTATAGATGGCTATGAAAGACTAGTGCCATGTGAGTGCATGAAGATAAGAAGCGCCATCAGAGAACTTAAAAAATCAGGCTTAGAAAGCTTTGTTAAAGAGATGAGCTTTACTAGCTATAAAGCTGTTGATGATTTAAGTGTTAGAGTTAAAAATCTTGCCATTGAAAATATAAATACATTTGACTGGTTTTTTATTGGTGGCCAAAGTGGGGCAGGTAAAACTCATATATCAACAGCATTAGCAATTGAATTATTAAGAAGAGGCAAGGCTGTGCTTTATAAAAGATATGTTGAAACTATGAGAGAATTAAAAGCTGCAAAGTTTAGAAGCGATAGTGAATATTATAGTGAGCTACTGCCTATATTAAATGCTGAAGTCTTATATATAGATGATCTCTTTAAAGAATATCCTAGTGACTGGGATAAGGCTGAAGTATGGCAGATTATAGATGACAGATATAGCAAAAGGCTTAAAACAATTATCTCAAGTGAGCTTGACTTAAAAGAGATAGCAAGAATTGATGAAAGCCTAGCAGGTAGAATCAAAGAGCGTGCAGGTAAATTTAGCATAAATATTGAAAAAAACAAAAAGTTTAATCGCAGGCTTGATGATGAATTTATAAATAAAGTAAAAAGTTTAGGAGGAGTTAAAGATAGATATTAATAATCTAGGAGATATGGACATTGAAAGCATGACGACAGAGCAGAAAAAAGAATTATTGGATGCTATAGTAGAAAGAGCTAAGAAAATGGTATGGAAACAGCAGTATTTAATTTTAAAAGAGGGAGACAAAGAAATATACAGGGTCGAGATGCATGACAAAAACAAGGCTTTTCCTGACTATTTTTATGAATATCTAAATCTCAATGTAGATTGGGATAAGTGGGAATTAAAAGAAACAGAGGTTGACTTTGCAAAGCTATTTTATGCGTGGTGGAGTTGCATACATTATGACTTTTTAGATATAGCAGATAGTTTTCACGAGGATGCTTATTTAGAAGATAAAAATTTAGTAGCAGGCAGACTAACATATTTTGACAGAACAAATGTTGGAGTATTTTTTACAGCGTTAAGAGAGATTAAAAAATATACTCATAAAGCGAAATACAACAGCGATCTTCTAACTTTAGATGAAAAGTATAAATTATATGTTGAATTATGTGATTGGAAACCAAGTAAAAATTAGGAGGAGTAAAAGAATGAAAATATTAAATAAAGACACACTAATACTAAGAGTAAAGGTTGGAGATATCACGGAAGATGACTCTAAGATGCCTATCGACAAAATAAGCGTGACTAATAGATATGAGCCTATTATAGAATTTAAAGACGGAAGCAAAGTAGTATTTGATTGGAATGAGTTATGCGAAGCAGCGAGAACATTTAAAATACTGGAAGAAAACAAGTAGGAGGCAAAAAAGAATGTTTAATACAAAGAGACTTAAGGAAATTAAAGAGCTTAAGGATAAGCTTGAAAAAGAAGAGAAAGAACTAAAGGCAGAAATATTTGAAGAGATCAAGAAGCAAGGCAAAGATAAATATAAAGATGAGCTTGCAGAGTTGGTTATAGTTAAAGAAACACAAAATGTAAGTATTGATGCAAAAGCAATAGAAAAGAATGATGCTGATCTATATGTTGACTTAATGAGTAAATACCCAAAGATAAGTAAAAGACAAGCATATTTAAAAGTTAAGTTTTTATAGGAGGCAGAAATGAAAAAGATAATAGTTAAGGTGATAGCAAGGGCAGAGGTCTTAGTTGATGATGATTGGGACATATTCGAAGTAGACCAGTACGTAAAAGACAACTATTGCAATTTAATATATCCGCCAAATGATTTTAAGCTTGCAGAATATGAATATAGGCATGGCTGCATAGTAAAAGTAGGAGAGGAGTAGAAAATGAAATCAGAAGTAGTAATAAGAGAAAATTATAGAGACTATGAAATATTAGTCAGAAAATTAAGTTATGACAAAGAAAGCAATGTTAGCTGGATACCTAACACTTGGTATTGTGGCTATGTTGTAATACCAGCTAATGATAAGTTTTATAATGCAAGTGAAGATCTAATAGATACATTAGATGTACATGGCGGCATAACATTTGATGGAGTTTTAAATGACTTTACTGAGTATATGATAGGCTTTGATTGTCATCATATGGGTGATGATCCAGAAGTACAAGATGCAGATTATGCTCTAAGTGAGTGTAAAAGATTAGTAGATCAGATTAAAGAAAGTAATAGAGAATATATAGTAAGCATTAAAATTGACTTGCGCTATCAAATGAGCCCTAAAAATGTATATTACATGGTATCAAACGCACTGGCAGAAACGCTTGATCAAGATAGCAGAGTGTTTTTTTGTGACATTGTTAAAAACGGACAATTTAATTATGATATATTAGATGATTGATTATGTGAAGTATCTAAAAAATAGGAGGCAGATATGGAATTATTAAAATTTAAGTCAAGGAAGAGCTTTGAAGAATTGCAAGATTTAATTATAGAGATGGCGGAGAAAGAAAAAGTTAAGAGCAGTGTTTGTGACGAAGAATTTGTAAGACAACAATTTAAATTATTAATTGATGCGGCTTTATCATTACAGAGTGACATTGATTGCTTATACTGGGCAAGAAGGTATGAGCAAGACTACTTAAAGCCAACATATTGCTATGGCGGAGAAAGTGTTGAGGTTACAAGACAAAAAGAATATTTAAAAAACGATATGGGGACTATATTAAAGGCATTAATTATTATAAGCGGACAATATAATTATGATCTATTAGATTGTTTATGTGAAGTATCTAAAGATTTAAAAGAGGATAAAAAAGATGAATAATGTAGATCTTATAGAAAGAGAAAAAATGTGTCAATTCTTAATAGCTAATTTAAAATCTATGTGCTTTTACACTATGGCACTAGAGAAAAATGATGCGATGCTTGCAGGATTAAATATATATTGTTACTTAGACAATAAAGAAATGTTTAATCAATATTTTAATAAGAGTGGAAAAAAACTTGTTGAAAATGTATCTGAATATTATTACAATCATTGGCTGAAAAACAAAATTTTCTGTAAAGAAATAGCATTTATGGAATTATTACAAGCAACTCTTAAGCTTATAAGAGATTGTGATATTTTAAATGAGCAAGGATGTAAAGAAATGATTAAAAATGTAATGCTTATAGTTATACACACTTATAAAATGCTTGATGAAAAGTTTGAGAAATACGTGGGCAGATTAGAATATGGAGGTCAAGAAAGTGTCGGTTGTTGAGATGTTAAAAAAAGTAAAAGATAAAAAAGAAGCTGAGCATGTGGCAATGACATTATCCGTAATTGTTGAAAGTATTAACAGTGATAATTACACAGCACTAGAGCATGAGGTAAAGTCATTGTGTGATTATATGAATAAAAACAATGTGAGCGGTCAATATAAAAAGTGTAAGGGTAAAGCTATTGATCAGTATGATGAATTAGAAAGCTTTATAAAAACTTTAGGAAAAAGAGACATAATAAAAAGCATAGTAGATTGTATTTATAAAATTAAAGAAAATAAACTAAATTATGAGAACACAAAACTGATTATTATGTCTTTATTTATTGCATGCACATTATATGATATAGAATTTAAAGATCTATAGTTATTAGGAGGATATATGATATTAGAAAAATTAAGAAAATTAAAAGACGAAGAGAAAAAAATAAATTTATCAAAAGAATTAATTGATAAACTAAAGTTCTGTAAAAAAGCTATTGAAAATGGCACTTATCCATTTGAGTTAATAGCGATGGATAGGGACTATGAAAAACTACTAAAAAAAGAAAATCCATTAGAAATAGATAATATTTATAGTCTAAAAGAAGATGCTAGAGAATTAGTATTGCCATATAAGGATAAAATTAAGAAATTAAGTAAAAGTGATTTTATAGATAATATTGATCTATGCATAAAAAACACTAAACTAAAAGGCATCACCACAGAAAATATTATGGAATTTTACATGATTATATATAGCTTAGGTGTATTTCATGATATGAGAAATTAGATTAGGAGAATTGTATGAAAAGAGAAGCAGAAGATGTTAAAAAAGAATTAGGAAAAATATTTTTAATAAATAAAGCCTGTGAGAGCAAAAAAAGACAGATAGCAAAACTTGAAGAAGAGAAAACCAGCTTTAGTTCAAGCTATATCGATGGAATGCCAAAAATTAAAGGATGTAGCTTATATGAAAAAGTAAACTGGATCATTGACAAAGTTGATGAATTACAAGCTAAAATCGCAAAGAACATGAAAGAACTATACGAAATAAGAGATTATTGGATGGATAAAATTAATAAGCTTAAAATAGATGAGATGGTAGTAATAGAGCTATATTACATAGAACTTCTCTCAGTACCAGAAATATCAGAGGAATTGCACTATGATACAAGGCAAATTTATAGAATTAGATCAAGGGCATTAGAAAACTTGGCTATAATAGCTAATGAAAGTGAGAAATGATTAAAAGATGTCGCAAAATGCACAAAAATGCACAAAATGTCATAGAATGTCACTGTTAATTGTGGTATAATGATAGTGTAAGAGGTACTGATACTGCACTGATTACTATGAATCAAAATCCGTGATACTCCTAGTAAAATTTTTGCTATTCGCACTGAGAAGTGCGTGGATTGAAAAGAATTTGACAATTGCTCCACTAAGTGTGGAGCTTTTGTATTATGTATCCTTCCTTAAAATTATATATAACGGATTATGATCTCCTTAAAAGGCTTGGGTTTATACTTTTTTCCTGAGCCTTTTTTATTACATAGAAATGAGGTGATGCATTTGTCTAAATTGACTTTAAAACAAAAGAAATTTGCTGATGAATACATCATCAGTGGCAATGCTTATCAATCAGCTGTGAGTGCTGGTTATAGTAATAATTATGCTAAAGCTCAATCTAGCAAAATGTTGGAAAATGTTGGAATAAAATCATATATTGATGAGAGAATGAAAGAGTTAGAGGATAAAGCTGTAGCAAGTCAACAAGAAGTGCTTGAATATCTAACAAGGGTTATGCGTGGTGAAGAGAAAGAGGCTGTGCTTGCTAATTCTGGAGATTTTAAGCAGGAAGTAAGAGAAATATCTGTTGGTGCTAAAGACAGATTAAAAGCAGCAGAGCTTATTGGCAAAAGATATAGCCTGTGGACTGAAAGATTAGAATTAGAAGCGGAGACAGTCATCATTAAGGATGATATAGATGAGTGATGTATCTATAAGCCTAAAAGAAATAATACCACCTAAATTTAGAGAAGTACACTTAGCAATTAAAGAAGGTAAATACACCTATTATGTCTTAAAAGGCGGCAGAGGCAGCGGCAAGTCTACTACAGTTGCTATAGAACTTATACTTGAGCTTATTAAGCATCCTATTACTATACTGTGTGTAAGAAAAGTAGGCAAAACATTAGAAAAAAGCTGTTATGAGCAACTAAAAGAAGCAGTGTCTATGTTAAAGCTAGATCGATACTTCAGATTTTATCAAAGTCCACTTAAAATAACATATACACCAAGAGGTAACTCAATCATTTTTTCAGGCGCTGACGATCCAGCAAAGATAAAATCAATAAAGATGAGCAAGTACCCTATAACTACTCTATGGATTGAAGAGCTTGCAGAGTTTAGGTTTGAAGAAGAGGTCTCATCAATAGAGCAATCAATATTAAGAGCTGAGCTTAAAGATGGCTTGAAGTATAAGATTATATACTCATACAATCCTCCAAAGCGTAAGCAGTCATGGGTTAATAAAAGGTTCGAGGCATTTATATTAGAGCCTAATGTATTTTTACACTCCTCTACATATTTAGACAATCCTTATATCTCAAAAGCCTTTGTAGAAGAAGCTGAACATATTAAAAAAGTAAAGCCTCTTAAGTATAGGCATGAGTACATGGGTGAGCCTATAGGCAGCGGTATAGTGCCATTTGATAATCTTGTATTTGAAGAGATTACAGATGCTCAAATAAGTAATTTTGACAATCTTAGAATGGGGCTTGACTGGGGTTATGCTACAGATCCATTGGCGTGTGTTAGACTACATTATGACAAAACAAGAAGAAAGATATACATCTTTGATGAGTTATATAAGGTCAAGATGAGCAATCGTGAAGCAGCTAATGAGATTAAGAAAAGAGGCTGGACTGACACAAAGATAATATGTGATAGTGCAGAGCCTAAATCGATAGATGAATTAAAGAGCTATGGCATTAAGTGTGATGGTGCGATCAAAGGCCAAGGCTCTGTTGAATATGGCGAGAAATGGCTTGATGACTTGGAGGCTATAGTTATAGATCCAAAGAGATGTTATTACACAGCTAAAGAGTTTGAAGCTATTGATTATGATGCTGATAGAGAAGGTAATGTGCTTAACAGGCTTGTAGATAAAGATAATCATACTATAGATGCTACAAGATATGCACTTACATTAGATATGAGGAAAAGCAATTTTAGCTTTGATTAGATTGAGAGGTATTTATGGATATTAAAGAATTAAAATCAGATGAGTTAATAAAATTTATTAGAAATCAGATTTCCTTATTTGAACCTAAGAAAGCTGATATGCTAGAATCGATTAACTATTATAATTACAAACAAGACATATTAAATAAAAAACGTTTTACTATAGGCAAAGACGGCATAAAAACTATTGATAACTTGCCTAATGCTAGAGTGATTGACAATCAATTTAAAAAGGCTATAGATCAAAAGGTTAATTATCTTTTCTCATCACTACCTACCGTAAAGGCTGATGATCCAGAATATCAAAAGCTAGTTAGCAATCTATATAACAAGAAATTTTTAAGAACTATAAATAAGATAGCTCTAGAAAGCTACTTATGCGGTATATCTTGGCTATATGTAGCTAATGATAATGGCAAGCTAAGTATGACTAAGATGGATGCTACTGAAATAATACCTATTTGGCAAGATAAGAATCATGAGAGTTTAGAAGCAGTGATTAGATTATATGCAACAAGCGATATGATTAATGGTGAGCTTAAGACAGTAGATAAGCTTGCTTTATATACAGATGAGCGTGTGAGAGTATATAAGCGTGATAGTTTTGAAGAAATTACTAATGAAGGCTACTTAGAAGCTGAAGATGGCACTTACTTTAGTTTTGACAAAATACCATTTGTTTATTTTAAAAGCAACTCATCTGAAATGCCTCTTTTAAATCGTGTTAAGAGTTTACAAGATGGCATTAACTCATTATTATCTAACTTCTATGATAATATGCTTGAAGATCCAAGAAATCAGATTTTAATATTAAAAAATTATGATGGTGAAGATCTAGGTGAGTTTAGACAAAAGCTTGCTCAGTATGGAGCTGTTAAAGTAACATCAAGTGCAGATGGTGCTGATGGTGGAGTTGGCACATTAGAAGTACATGTTAATAGTGAAAACTACAGACTAGTATTAGATCTATTTAAAGAAAAGCTTATAGAAAATGCTATGGCGTTTGACATGAAAGGCTATAAGTCAGGCAATGCGCCTAATGAATTAAATATTAAGAGTGCTTACTCAGATATGGAGCTTGATGCAGCGCAAACGTTGCTAGAGTTTAGCGCAAGTTTAGAATACTTAGAATACTTCTTAAAAGCAGTTCATGGCATAGATGAAGACAAAGTGGCAACTGTAAGCTTTAAGAGAAATCTTATGGTTAATGAAGAATCTATAGTAAATATACTTAATCAAAGTGTTGGAATGATCTCTAAAAAGACTATGTTATCAAAACATCCATTTGTTGAAGATGTTGATGAAGAGATTAAAGCACTTAAAGATGAAGAAGAAGAAGCCATGGGTGATTATACATTAAATATAGGCTACGATCACGAAGAGGAAGAGCATGAGTAATTATTTTAATAAAAGGCTTATAGATTTACTTAAAGCTGATATTAAAAGATCTAAACGACTTGAAAAAAACATCAGGTCAGGTTACAAGCTAGCAAAAGGCTTAATAGAAGCAGATATAGAAAAATATACTTCAAGGATAGCTGATGAGCTTGAGCTTGATCTAAATAAACTTAATAAGAAGTTATCAATAGAGGATATGAAAGTACTAGCTCAAAGCTTAGGAGTAAGTGATGACTTTTATGCAAGCTATGCTAATTTAAGCTATATGGAGGCTATAAGATTAGAGATGGCAAAGTCCATAAGAAAGCTTGCAGATGATAATGAGAGCTTAATATATGATCATTTAGCAGCAACATTTGAAAACAATTATTATACAACTTGCTATGAGCTATATAAAACTATGGACGACTTTGCTTTTAAGAAAAAAGTAACAACTGAATATTTTGATTTTCTAGCTAAAAAGCCTTGGACTGCTGATGGAAAAACATTTTCACAAAAGATATGGACTAATCAAGAAAGACTAATCAATGAATTGTCTCGTGAGTTTGTCGTTTCTGCAACCAGAGGAGCAAACATTAAAGAATCAGCTAAAAGATTATCTCAAAGAATGGATATTGATTATAAGAGATGCGTAAGGCTACTAAACACAGAAGACAGCTTTTTTTCTAATCAAGCAGTACTAGAAGCTTATAAGAATACTACATCTGAACAGTATAGAATATTAGCAACATTAGATTCAAGAACATGTGATGTATGTGGATCAGTAGATTTAAAGGTATTTAATATCAAAGATGCTAAAGCAGGCATTAACTTGCCACCTTTTCATCCTAATTGCAGGTGTACTACTACTATATACTTTGAAGATGATGAAGAAGCTGATGAAAGAATAATGCGTGATAAAGATGGTAAGAGTGTAAAAGATGAGTTCATGAGCTATAATGAGTGGAAAAAGAAATATGTTGATAAAGTTGATAATATTGACGAAAAAACTGTAAATGTGGGTATAAATAAAGCAGAAGAAGAAGAGGATAAAAAAGAAGAAGGTACTAAACTAAGTGATAAGAACTTAGGTAAGCTAAGCAAGGCGTTGAAAAAAGAAGATTTTAATGAGTTTGTCAATGTATTAAATAATCATGAAAATGAATCGATAAAGACCCTATATAGAAAATATGGAGACCAATTAGACAGTATAAACTATAACTCAAAAGGTAGCTATGCGCCCGATACTAATATTTTAAATATTAGCACTACAGATCAAAATTTATATCCTGATAAAAATAAGTATGCTACGATAGCTCATGAATTTGGTCATGTTTTCGACTTTAAATCTGATATAAATCTATCTCACGATGAAGTTGAGGCTATTAGCGATATAGTTGGTAAGAGGTTAGCACCTAATAACATTTTAAGCTCGTCTGACGCATTTATTGAAGCGGCGAGAAAAGACAAAGAATCACTCTTAAAACAAGGCTTTGATGCACTTAAAAAAGCGATGATTGATGATGATGCATCAGCAGGTGTACAAGATGCTATAGATGGATTTTTTATCGGTCCATCACATAGAATAGGGTGGGGACATGGCGAAAAATATTACAATAGAAAATATGAAAAAATAAAAGAATATTCTGAGATATTTGGCGACGATTATGAGACTAAATTATTGAATATGTATAAAGAAAAAGGCTTAGATGTCAAGAAAGAAAAAGATGTTAAGTCTTTAATTAGAGATTACGATACGGCGGTTGAGATGTGGGCAAATATTGCAAGCGCCGAGACCACTGGCGGTAAAGAATTAGAATATGTTAAGAAATATCTACCTAATGCGCACGAAGCGTTTTTAAAGATTATAAAGGAGATAAAATAAAATGAAAAATATAAGACAATTAGAAAAAGAATACGTTGAAAGGTTTGAAGACTTATTTCCAAATATAAGTTTAGACGAAAGAGAAGAAAGAAAAATAATACTAAAATGTCTAGAAGAAGATAAAGATGCGTACGAGCTAGGATTTTTCACGCTAGACAATAATATATTATATTAAATATTATTTAATTAAGGCACAGTGATGTGTCTTTTTTATTGCTCAAAATCGTGAGTTAATCGTGCGAAAATGCTAAGTTGATTATCAAGAAGTGTGTATTTTACTTGAGATAATCGTGAGCTAATCGTGCGATTTTTAATTTAATTAGTTTTATGAAGCAGTTGTTGACGTAATGTCGATAGCTGCTTTTTAAATATAAAAAATCGGGACAAAACCTGTAAAAAATGTGAGAGGGGTGTTTTTAATGACAAGAGAATTTTTAAAAAGTTTAGGACTGAGTGATGAAGTCATTGACAAGGTCATGGCTGACTATGGCAAGAGCGTTAATCAGCTTAAAGCGGAAAATGAAGAGCTTAAAGCAAAGACTAAGAGTGTAGACGACTTAGAAAAGTCTAAGAAAGACTTAGAAGATAAGCTTGAAACAGCAAATAATGAGATTAAGGCAGCTAATGAAAAGCTTAGTGCATCTGAAAATGATTTTACAGCCTATAAAAACAATACTAGGCTAGATGCAGCGCTTAAGAAAGCAGGCTTTAAATCATCTGATCTTGCTAAAAGATTGATTGACGTTGAAAAGCTTAAGTTTGGGGATGACAAGATAGAAGGACTTGATGAAGCTATAGCAGAGCTTAAAAAGAACTCAGAATATCTTTTTGAAAATGAAAAAGAATCTAGCACAGAGCCAAGTGTGCCAGGTATGAAGTCTCATAAGCCAGAAATATCAACTGGTGAGACTAAGTCAGAGATGGAATCGCAAATAGATGCGATATTTAACAAATAAGGGGGAATTAGAAAATGGCAATTAACAAAATTGAGTATGGTCAAATCATGCAAAAGAGACTAGACCAAAACGCTGTTATAAAATCAGTGTCAGGTTGGATGGAGGCAAACGCTGGTGAAGTAATATACACAGGCGGAAATGAAATTAAGATACCTACTATGTCTACATCTGGACTAGCTGACTATGACAGAGATAAGGGCTATGTACAAGGTGGAATTACAGTAAGCTATGAAACTTACAAAATGACACAAGACAGAGGTCGTACTTTTAATATCGATGCTATGGATGAAGATGATTCAAACTTTGTGGCAACAGCTACAAATGCTATCAAAGTTTTTCAAGATAATCATGTAATACCAGAAGTAGATAGTTACAGATATTCTTCAATAGCAGCTGCTGCTGAAGAAGCTGGTCAAAAAGAAGCAATAGCTTTAACATCTGCTAATGTGCTTAGCAAGCTATTAGAACATATTAGAACTATACAAGATATGATAGGTTATGAAAAAGAACTTGTCATCACTATATCAGGTGCAGCTTGGGGTTTACTAAACGAAAATGAAAAGATGAGCAAATTTATAATGCCTCAAGATTTTAAAAAGGGTGAAATAAATACAAGGATCTATACTATTGATAACAATAAGATCATTGCATGCCCTCAAACTAGATTTATGACTAAGTACAAACAAAATGATGGTGTAACAACAGGCCAAGAAGAAGGCGGCTTAGTACCAACTGAGGATGCTAAGAAGATACAATGGATCATTACTCCAAAAACTGTACCATTGGCTGTTTCAAAGACTGATAAAATGAGAATCTTTACACCTGATGAAAATCAACAAGCAAATGCTTATAAGGTTGACTACAGAATTTATCACGATCTATGGGTTAAGAAGAATGATACTAAGTCAATATTCTTATGTACTGAAGCTTAGGAGGTAATTTTATGATATTAGTAAAAGGCAATATAGTTAAAGAGACTAACGATGAAACAAAAATCAATAGACTTAAAGAACTAGGCTATGAAGTAGTAGAAGAAAAGAAAGAAGCAGCTGACAAAAAGGCTGACAAAGAAGCAGCTGACAAAAAGGCTGACAAAGTAGATGCTGAGCCTGTAAAAGACAAGGCAGCTGACAAAGCAGATAATAAAACTAAAGGCAAATAAGGTTTAAATCATGTTTGACGATATTATAAATGCAGTTGAACATAATTTGCTTGAAAATGCTTTTAATAAGCTAAACAAAAGACTAAAAAGCTATGGATATGATAAAGCCACTGATGAAGACATAGAGTTTGCCTTAATGTCTACCCGTGAATATATCCTTAATTATTGCAATATTGAGGCTATACCAAATGATCTAGCCTATACATTTATAAACTTAAGCACGGCTTACTATCTTATAAGCAATGTGATGTGTGATTATATCAAGCTTGATGAATCCTTAAGTTTTAATGATAGGCTAGGGTCAATTACAGAGGGCGATGTAAGTGTTACTTTTAATGACGATAAAGCAAAGGCTGAAGCTTATGAAACTCTTAAAAACTTAATTGCATCTTTATCTAGTGGCTACATGTCTTACTTGTTAAAGCATAGGAGATTAGCATGGTAGGATTAGATATATTTAAAAGTATTAAAGATCATGCTCAGTCGCTTATGAAGCATAAAGGATATGTTTATAAACCTATAGAATCAAGTGATGCTAATGGCTTAACAGTTGTAAACTATGAAAAAGTAAGTACATTTAATTGCAGATTGAGTTTTAAGTCGTCTAGCTACAGTTTAGATGACTTAAATGCTCTTAGCAGTTCAGAAATGGTGCTTTTTACACCTAGTGAGCTAAACTTAGATGAGGGCGCTTTGGTAATGGTAAGTCAATGCGGCCTTGATTACTACTTGCAAGTTTCTAAGGGTAAAGCCTATGAAAGTCATAAGGAATATGAAGTTAAGGAAGTGGGCAAATGGCTGTAAAGGTAGACTTATCATCTCTTAAAGGCTTAAAAGAAGCACTAGAAAGAAGCACATCAACTCGTGATGAACTTATATCTTATGCTTTACATGATATAGCTGAAGAGGCTATTAAAAATGCTAAAGAAATTACACCAGTTGACACAGGATTGTTGAGAAGAAGTTATTTTTCCAACTACACTAGAGACATAGATGGCTCTTATGTGTGTGAAGTATATAACAACGTAGCTTATGCACGCTTTGTCGAAAATGGTCACAGAATAGTGTCAAGTGATGGCACTACCATAGGCTTTGTAGATGGCAAATTTATGCTTAAAACTGCAGAGGCAAACGTAGAAAGAAGAGTAGATGACATTATAAAAAGAGCTACTAATAAGTATTTAAAAGGACTGATTAAATGATTGATGACAAAATAATAAAAAATGTAATTGCATCGCTTAAAGAAAGATTTAAGGGTGCTTATTTTTATGAATCAAGCGTAAAACAAGGGATTAAAACACCTTGTTTTTTTATTAGAATAATTAACTCTAATATCAAAAGAGAACTTGAAGAAAGATTTTATGTCAATCACGATCTAGCTATTACTTATCTACCAAAGAAGGCTCTTTTTAGTAAAAACTATGAAGAAGATACTCAAATGATCAAAACAGATATGCTCTTTGCGCTTGAGGAATTAAAAACTGATAGTGGCTATCTTTATGCTAAAAATTTATCCATAGAGACTAACTATGATGACTTTGGAGCTTTTTTTACAGCACATGCTACTTATGAATGCGCTTATAGAAAAGATAAAGATAAATATTACATGCTTAAGCTTAAAGAGATTGGAAAGGTAGGATCAAATGGCAAAGAAAACAACAGAAGAAAATATTGAAAGATACTCTAAAGAGGACTTTTTAAAGTCAAAATCACATGATTATTCTTTAGAAGTATTAGATGTGATCTTAGATGAGAATACTAAGTACTCAAAAGAAGAGGTTGCATCGATGTATAAGAAATTTATTGAAAGGGAGGTTAGATAATTATGCTTGGAGGCGGTAATTTTTTAGTGCAAAACAAAATATTGCCAGGTACTTACATCAACTTTGTGTCGGTAAGAAAGCCTAGCAACATCTTTGGAGAAAGAGGATATGTAAGCTTTGCAGCTAAACTTGGATGGGGTAAAGAAGTGATTACTTTATCGAAAGAAGAGCTTGAAAAAGATTCTCTAAAGTTATTAGGTTGCACTTTTGATGATCCAGCTATAAGACCTATAAGAGAAGTACTTGCTAATGCAAAGACCTTATATCTAGGCAGGCTTGATAATGACGGACAAAAAGCAAAAGCAACAGCTGCAGGATTAACATTTACAGCTAAATATAATGGCAGCAAGGGCAATAACATCAAGATTGTGTTGAAAAAAGATATTGACAATGAAGACAAGGTAGTAATGGATCTATACTTCATGGGCAAAAAAGTTGGTTCTCAATCTGTAAAAAATACAGAAGCTTTTGCATCTAATGACTATGTAGACATAACAGGAACACCTGATTATAAAACAATATCTGGTGAAGCAATAGATCTTACAGGTGGTAGTGATAGCGAAGTAACTGTTAATGATTACAGCAAATACTTAACAGCTATTGAAGGCTACTACTTTAACACTATTGGCTATGCTGGAGAAGATGATGACATTAAAAATCTATTTGTAAGCTTTGTAAAGAGATTAAGAGATGAGGTTGGCAAGAAATGTCAAGTTGTCTTATACAAAAAGCCAGCAAACTATGAAGGTGTTATCAATGTAGGAAGCACAGCTTTAGGAAATGACAAAGGCGGCTTTGTATATTATGCACTAGGCGCATCTGCAGGCTGTGATGTCAATAAAGGCTTAGACAACAGCTTATATCTAGGTGAATATAACTTAGCTGACAAGTTAGCAAGTAGAGATCTAGAAAAAGCAATTACAAAGGGTGAGTTTATCTTACACAGAGATAATGACGACATAAGAGTGCTTGAAGATATTAACAGCTTTACTGAATTTACTAAAGATAAAGACAATAACTTTGCGCAAAATCAAGTTGTAAGAGTTTTAGATCAAATAGCTATGGATGTAGCTAAGATTTTCAACTCTTTATATGTAGGTAAAGTACAAAACAATGAAGATGGCCGTGTTGCACTATGGGCTGATATTACTAATCATGCTAAAAAGCTAGAAAAGCTTGGAGCAATTGAGGACTTTGTGCCTGAAGATGTTGATGTAAAGCCTGGTGAAGATAAAGATACTGTAGAAGTAAGCTACTTAGTAAAGCCAGTAATGGTAATGAGAAAGCTTTACATGATTGTAAGAGTTATTTAAAGGGGGTTAATTTATGCCTAATCAAAATATAATGCCAGCTTATGAGGTCATCGATGGCCGTCATGCCAAAGCTTATGCAACTATTAAAGGTAAAAGATACCTTTTGTTTCAATTAAAGAATTTTGAGACAAAAACTGAAAAGAATAACATTGAGATACAAAGGCTAGGAACTACAGTTGCTGGCAACTTAACAAGTGGCATTAAGCTATCTTGGGAAGCTGAAATGTACTACAATACTGACATCTTTAGAGCACTTGCTCTAGAGTATATCAAAACAGGCAAAGAAACATACTTTGACTTGCAAGTAACTAATGATGATCCTAACAGCAGTGCTGGTAGACATACAGTTATACTTAGATCTTGCAAGCTTGGTAATATCTCAATGGCTATGGTTAATGTAGACAATCAAGCACTAACAGAAAAGGTAGATGGAACATGTGAAGATATTGATGCTCCAGAACTTTTCAAAGTACTAGAAGGGATGAATGAATAATGAGTAGATTAAGTAGCTTTTTAAAAGCAAATGTAGGAGAAGTTGAAAGTACTAAAGATGTTACAATCTCTGAAAGATTTTCAGAGCCTTGTAAGATTAAATTATTAACACCAAAAGAGTTTAGCAAAGTGCAAGATGCATCAGCTAAGATTGTTGGTAGAAAGCCTGTATTTAGTTCGACTACTTACAACTTTGAGCTTATAAAGGCAGCTTTAGTAGAGCCTGATTTAAGTAATAGTGAACTACAAGATTCATACGGAGCTATGGGTGAAGATGAACTTATAAATCTTATGTTTACAGGTGTTGAGTTTAATACATTGTTACTTGAAATAAATAACTTTAATGGCTTAAAAAAGACTGATGAAGAAAGAGTTGAAGAAGCAAAAAACTAATTAAGACGGACGGAGATTTTTCCTTAGCATACCACTTGTTTGTGTTCACGAAGGGCGTAATTAGCCCTCGTGACATAGTAGATATGTCTAAGGATGAGAAAGCTCTTTATTGGGCAATGCTGTCAAATTATGCTAAGGAGGTTAAAAACAAATGATAAGTACTCAAATTAAGCTGTTTGATGCCATGAGTCCAGTTTTAAATAATATCGTTTCGTCTGTCGATGTGCTTATCAACTCACTAGAAGCATGCGAAAAGTCATCTGAAAATATGATTGATGCTGATGCTCTTAATCGTGCTAAAGATGCTATAAGTACAGCTAAGTATGAATCTAGCATGTATGCAGATGTGCTCAGATCAGTAGGAAGTGGTGCAGGTGATGCTGGTAGCAGCTTAGATGATTTAACAAAAACAGTAGCTAATAATACTAGTGTCATTGAAAAGGCAAAGTCAAGTGCTGAAATGCTTTTAAAAACGTACCTATCCTTTAGAGGAGTACAGGCCTTTATAAACATGGCTGATGATTTTCAAAATATGAAAACAAGGCTTGAAACAGTTGCTGCTACCTATGGTAAAAGTAGTGATTATATGTTTAATGCTATAAGAGAATCTGCTGCTAGATCTAGAGGTGAGTTTATGATGACTGCTGATGTAGTAAGTAAACTTGGTATGCAAGCTAGAGGAGCTTTTAAAACTGATGATGAGCTAGTTATGTTTGCTGAGCAATTAAATAAAAACTTTAAGATAGCTGGTACTAATGCACAAGGTGTTGAATCTGTTATGTATAACTTAACACAAGCACTAGCAAGTGGAGTTTTAAGAGGCCAAGACCTTAACTCAGTAATGAGTAATGCTCCAGCCATACTAGAAAAAGTAGCTGACTACATGGGCACTGATATGTCGCAGATCAGAAAGCTTGCTGAAGAAGGTGAGCTAAGTGCTGAAGTTATTAAAAATGCTATTATATCAAGTGCTGGAGAAACAAATGCAGCTTTTGAAAATATGCCATTAACTTTTGCTGATATAGTTACTAGGATTAAAAACACAATAGATGCAAAGCTAGCTGATGTATTTGTAAATTGGAATGAATTTTTAAATTCTGAAGATTTTCAAACTACTGTAGATTTTATATGTACAGCTGTTTCAGCTGGAATCGATTTTATAGGTGGAGCTATAGATGTTTTGCTTGCTATACTTAGCCCTGTGCTAAGCCTTTTTAATGCCGCTCCTGGAGTTATAACAGCAGTGGTTGCAGCGCTTATCGCTTATCAAGTGGCTACAAGTGGCGCAGCTTTAGCTCAAAGGCTTTTAAATGCAGCGATGAATGCTAATCCTATATTTTTAATCATTAGTGCTGTAGTAATGATAATTATGCTAATTGCTAAATGGATACAATCTGTTGGCGGCTTAACAGTTGCTTGGTTGATTTTTAAAAAAGCAATGTTAGATACATTTACTTTGCTGTACACAGTAATAGGCGGCTTTATGCTTGCAGTTGGATCAGTAGTCTTAGCAGTCGTGCAAGGTGTTTTACAAGGAGTGCAAATGCTTGTTAATGGCGGTATAGACATACTCAATGGACTAATTAAGGCTGCTAACTTAATACCTGGTGTAAATATAGCTTTAATCGGTAAAGCTACTTTTGCAGATGATTTTGACAAAACAGCACAAAAGATGCGTGAATCAGTTGCAAATCAATATACAGGAACTATTGAAAATCTAAGCAATCAATCTGCAGCTATGCAAAGTGAAATAACAGCTAAGCAAGCAGAGATTAAGGCAAAAGAAGCAGAAAGTAAAAATCCTAAACTTCCTGATATGCCTGAAGTGCCTAATTTTGATCAAATGAAAAACAGTGCAGCTAATATAGATGCTAACACTAAAGGCGGCGCAGCTCATGCAGCTAGTATTGATGATAAATTAGATGAAGGTGTTGAAGTTGATAGCGATGATCTAAAAGAAATTAGGGATGTAATGTTTCAGAGAGCAATACAAAACTTAAGTTGGGATAAGCTTGAAGTGCATGTGGATAACTCTTTTGGAGATATACATGAAACAGCAGATGCTGATCAAGTGGCAAAGACTATAGAAGAAGGCTTATATGAAGCTATAAATAAGGTGGGTGTAATGACATAATGGTGCATGAATTTTACATTGGATCTATAAAATTGCCTGTAACTCCTGCAGCAATAGCAGTTGATTACAAAGGTAAAAACAAAACAATAGATCTATTAAATGGTGATGAACTGAATGTACTAAACAAGCCACGCTTAACAAGTTATAAGTTTGATTTTTACTTGCCAAGCACAGAATTGCCTATAGTTAAGGGATATATCAAGCCTTTTGATGTTGTTAGCGCAATAGAAAAGATGATGCAAAAGAAAAAGGTCATACCTTTTATTATTATTAGACATGACAAAGGCTTAAAAAGCTCTATTATAAGAAAAGCAACAGTAGAAGATTTTAACTATAAAGAAGATAGTAAAAGTGGCCCTGGACTTATAGCCACTATAACACTAAAGATGTATATACCACTCAAATCAAAAGAATATACTGTTTCTCAAAATAATGGCACTACTGAACTTAATGAAGTGATTAGCATGAGCGGCAATGCTTTAAAATCTCTTAGAGCAAGGCCATCTGAGCCTATAAACGTGCTTATGAGGAGAGCTAATGTGCCTTTAAGCAAAATAAACGATGTTTTAAAACAAAATAAAATTAGTGTTAATGATGACTTACAAGAAAGAGTAATTGATCTTGATGTATAGTCATCATTACTTTACATAGAAATGAGGTGGTTTATTATTGTATAGAGTGTTAATTACATCAAGGGGTCGAACTTTTGAGCCAGTTGTAAAAGACGGATTTACAATTAAAAGGTCAATGAATTTTGAACCAAGTGAGCTTAAGTTTGACTGTGTTAAAGATGATGTGCTAGATTATCAAGAAGGCGGATGTGCAAAGGTTTATAAAGATGATAATCTTATTTATGTTGGATATATGGTGAGCAAAGAAAGAGATAAAAATCAGATTATTAAAAACACTTGCTATGATTCACTTTGGTACTTTAAAAATAAAGACACTTTTAAATTCGAAGATATGAGCTATGCTGATGTGATTAAAAAGATATGTAGCCACCAAGGACTTATAGTTGGAGAAATAGAAGATACAGGCTATAAGGTAAAGGGCAGAATTGAGAGAAATAAAGAGTATTTTACAATGCTCAAAGATTATTATGATCTAACTCTTAGCCAAACAGGTGTGATCTATACTCTTTATGATGACAATGGCAAGATATGCTTAAAAAGTCCAAGTAATATGCTCGTTGAAAAGCTAATAAATTTTGACAATGCTTGCAACTTTACTTATAAGTCATCTATTGTCAACAGCTATAACAGGATTAAGCTTAGCCACATAGATGATAAAAAGAAAACTACTAAATATCATGCTGTAGAAGATATGAATCATATAAGAGAATGGGGCTTGAGGCAGTACTTTGCAGAATCAAGCAATGATGAAAATATGGATGCTAAAGCTGCTAGATTACTAGAATTATTAAATCGAAAAGAAAGAACACTAGAGATTAAAGACGTGCAAGGTGATTGGAATGTAAGAGGCGGCTCTTTAGTTGCTGTTGTGCTAGGAGCTATATCTGATATAAGTGTAAATTCTATGATGCTTGTTACTAGTGTATCTCATAAGGTTAAAAGTGGCTCTCATCTTATGGATGTCAAAGTATATAACAAGGACATCATGCCTTTAGGAGGTAAATAAGGATGGCAAACAATTTAAAAGGTGCGATAGAGAAGATTGCATCAGATGTGGTAGGAGAAATGACTATGGCAAAGCTTGTTAATGCGAAGCTAATTAAGACAAGTCCTCCTACTTTTAAATTATATGACGATTTAATCATATCTGATAGCTTTGTGATTACTCCTAAATATAGAGTATTTACAGATAAAGACATAGGCAAAGAGTTTGTGCTGCAAGAAAACTATGGCGGCCAAGAATATATATATTGCTATGAAGCAGCAGGAAGAGGTCAAAATGGCACTGAATATAGCTTTAAAGGTAGGATAAACAAATGTAAGCTAATAGGCACTTGCCCTCATGGAGAAGTAGAAGTAACACATGGCATAATTTATGATATGACACATGAGGAGGGGATATAGTGATACCAAAGGTTGATGAAGAAGTAAATGAACTTTTAGGTCAGTATGTCAAATTAAACACTATTGGCTCTTCTTTTACTTATAAGATGCAAATAGATAAAGATAGAATATATGACTTTGTAGATGGCGCTGAAGCGTTGAAACAAGCTATATATAAAAGATTAAATACAGAAAGAGATGTATATCCTATATATAAAAATTATGGCATAAAGAAAAAAGATCTCTTTGGTAAAGAAAAAAGATATGCTTACATGATTCTTACTGACAGAATCAATGATTCTTTGCTTGAAGATGACAGAATAAAAGAAGTAAGAAACTTTGAATATATTGAAGAAAAATCAAGAAAAGACAATGTTTGCATAAGTTTTGATGTAGACAGCGTTTTTGGAGTGATAAATGTTGAGGAGGTGATCAATCTTGCCTAAGTGGACTGCTGAACAAATTATGACTAGATGCTTATCAAGGATAACCAACATCAATAAGCGTAAAGAGTCAAAGAATAGTAACAATAAGCGTGAAAAGTCAGAGAATATCATAGATACGCGTGAAGGGTCAGTTATATGGGATGCTTTAATGCCAGCGGCTTTAGAGCTAGAAACATTATACTGTGAACTTGATGAGCTTTATAAAAACGCTTTTGCTGATACAGCTAGTTGGGAGTATTTAGTAAGAATAGGCGCTGAAAGAGGCATTAGCCCTTATAAAGCTAGCTATGCAATGATCAAGGGTGAATTTTCTGAAGAAGTGAAGAAAGGCACTTTATTTACAATCGGCAAGCTTGAATACAAAGTCAGCTCTGAGTGCGTAAAAAATGGATCTCTATATGAAGCTTATCTTTTGGCTGCAAATCCAGGTACTCAGTATAACATCTCAAGTGGTAAATTAAATAGTGATTATTATAATCTTGAGATAGCAAGAATTAAAGAGCTAGCAAGGCCTGCAAGAGAAAAAGAAACGCTTGAAGAGTTTAGAACTCGTTACTTTAAAGAGATTAGAAAGAAGAACTTTGGAGGCAATATAGAAGACTATGAGCGCTGGACTATGGCTCTTGATGGTGTTGGTGCTGTAAAAGTTTTTCCTATATGGCAAGGCGGCGGCACTGTAAAAGTAGTAATTACAGGCTCGGACGGCCTAAGTCCATCATCTAAGTTAATTGACGATGTACAAACAGCACTTGATCCAGTTACTAATCATGGCAAAGGTATAGGCATAGCTCCTATAGGCCATACAGTAACAGTTGCAGGGGCAGAAGAGTTTAAAATAGATGTTAAAATCAAACTTGTTTTTCAAGCAGGGTACAGCAAAGAAAACACTGCTGAGGTAGTAAACAATGTAATTAAAAAATATCTTGCTGATCAGCGCTCTTTATGGGGCAAAAAGGAAATTGTTTTAAGGTCGGCTAATTTAATTGCAAAATTTATAGAGCAAGATAAGTACTTTTTAGACTGTGAGTATATATCACTAAATGATGAGAAAACAAGATTAGTTTTAGATGAAGAAGCACTTCCTGTGCTTGGCAGGGTTGAGTTTTTAGACAAAGCTCCAGAAGGAATGTGTGAGGCAAAGTAATGCGTAATGTTGAACTTTTAAATTATACAGATTATGAAACTATCGGCAAGGCTAGAGAATTTTATGTGCGTGTAAAAGCAGAAAATCCTGAGTTTATGCTTGCATGGGCTGAGTTTTATGAGTGCATAAAAAACACATTTATACTTGAAGCTGGTGAGACAGGTATAAAAAGGTATGAAGACATGCTAGGCATAGAGCCTGAAGGAAGCCTAGAAGATAGAAGGCTTAAAGTATATATGCTTTGGAATGCTAGCATTGTATGGACTGATAGAACTCTAAGACAATATTTAGATTTATTGCTAGGAAAAGGGGCATATGAGCTTAAGTTTTTTTATGATAAGTATGCAATAAATATTAAGCTGTATCATGCAAAGGCAAGAATAAGAACTACTACGCTTATAGATGAATTAAGAAAATTTATACCTGCAAATATACAAACACTTACTACTATAGAAATAGATACTAAGCTTTACTTTGCAGGAGTAAGGCGCAGGGCTCTATACATGAAATATAAGCAGTATGAGCCTACTTTAATCAAAGGCAATCTATATCCTAGAGTTGCAGGTTATCTGGTAAACACAATGATAAAATCATGGCCTACTAATAATCATGGCAATTTAATTGCTAAGGGCTTTGCTGGGTACTTAACAAGTGATAAAGGTAAGATAAGGGGTGAAGTGATTGAGTAAACTACAAAAAATAAGGGTGCAGCACGTTGATAGAAACGCTGAGGGCGTAGAATTTAGTACTGATGTGGATGTTTTGACTGATGCTGATTGCATAACGATGGACGATGGCGACCTAAAAAGTGGAATAGCAAAGATGATTAACGATAGGGTCGGCGAGATCATAGACGGAGCGCCTGAACAGCTTGATACGCTAAAGGAAATAGCTAATGAATTAGAGAAAAATCAATCGGGCGTAAGTACGATATTAAATAAAATGAATAGCAAGCTGGAGGCTAAGGATCTAGAGGGATATGCGAAGACGACTGATGTTGATGATAAGCTTGAAAGCAAGGTTAGTGTGGTTAACGGCAAAGGCTTAAGTAGTAATGATTACACTAATGCTGATAAAGCGAAAGTAGATGCACTAGTCTCTTTAAGTGCTGACAAGAAATTAGTATATAAGCAAAAAAGAAACACTGATTTTAATAACATCACCGAGGCTGGATTTTATACCGTGCAAACAAAGGCTAATGCGCCGCATAATCAGTATGACTACTGGAGCTTGATTGTACTTAACTCTACTGGTGTTGACAATGCAACATATGTACAACAAATTGCAATTAATGAAAAGGTTGAAGATAGAGCGATATACGTGCGTAAGAAGTCAAGCAACTGGACAAGCTGGATAAAATTAGAAGCTGCGCCTGATTTATCTAATTTAGTCACAAAAGTTGATGGCAAAGGATTGAGCGCCAACGATTTTACTGATGTGGATAAACGAAAACTTGATGCTATCGAAAACGGTGCAGAAAAGAACAAGGTAACTAGCGTAAACGGCATGACGGGAAATGTTACTATCGAGGCTGGAGGTACTAATGTTGATTTATCGGGATATGCTAAAACTAGCGATATAAAGACTAAACTATCTGAGATGACTGGTGACAGTACTCACAGAACTGTTACAGATGAAGAAAAAAGTACATGGGATGATAAGGTAAGTAAAACTGAAATAGCTGACTTTAAGCGTTGTATAGTACTTACTCAATCAGAGTATGATGCTTTATCGACAACTAAAAAGAATAGAGCTGACACTCTATATTTCATAAAGGCTTAGGTGGTTGAAATGCTGATAGATACTAAGATAGAAAAGATTCTTGGGGGGGGTACAGCGTCAAGGAAGTAAGATACATGGATAGTGTAATCTGGAAAAATAGCACTACTTTTACAACATTTAATGATGAGAAATACTTTTATATAGATAGTAAAGGATATTACAGATATAGAAATCAAACAAACATATATTGCATAGCTTATAAATCAAATATTGCTGCAAATGAGTTTTATTATATGAGTAATGGGATGCTTGAAAGATTAAATCCACAAATATTTGCAGAAACAAATAATATAAAAATAATTAAAGCACCTGTGAATATAGGAATACAGATCTATGCAAATCAAATAAGAATTAAAAACATCAATTATAATTTAAAACAAGTGCTTATATCAGAAGACGAGTTAACAAAGCAAGATGTAATAAACTACTTTAAAAATATCACGTAGAGGAGAGGTGATTATTTGAAAATAGCAGAAAACATAAACAAGATAAAAAATAAAAATATAGACATAAAAGAAGCAAGAAATAAAGATATAGTACTATGGCCAAGTTTTGATGACATTATAGGTGCGCCTGGAAATAGAAAACTACTTGCTGGAAATATGCAAGCTGGCTGGTTCGGAGAAGTGCCAAGTAGTGATTTTATTACTGGAGATGCGCTAGCAAAACTTGTAGGCATAAGTGCTGGAACAAGCCAATACAGCTCAGAGCCTTGGCTTAAATTTGCTTACACAGGCGCTGTCTACCTAATAGTAAAGAAGCCTATAAGATATTCAATATCTTGGGATCAAATCAATCAAGCAAACTGTGTATATGGTGATAGGATGGTTAATATTAAAAATAAGAGATATAAGATAATGCTTGTAAGAGGAGTTGGCGAGAATGTTCAAGCTGATTCTAAGGTACTAAATGAAAATAATTTTCAAGACAAGGCTTGCATATATTCTATGTGGAATAAACTTATTTTACCATTATTTAGAGAAGAAACGACTAATACTTGGGGAACTAATTATACAGATGAAGATTTAATCACTAACTATAGAAAGGGTAATGGAGCTGCATCTTGGTGTCAAGAGAAGGTTCAAAAAGATGATTATAGGCTTGTTCGCGGTAGCAATACGCCCAGTTACAGTGGAGCATTTAATTCTAAAAATGCGAGCTATGTATTTGGCTGGCGCCCTTGCTTACAACTTATAGGATAAAACAATAGTTTTAATCAGTACATTTTAAAATATAGAAAGGATGTGATGATGATGTATAATGAAATGCATCTTACAAATGCGGGTAGACACTTAGCCACAAGTTTAATTGCTGGTGAAGTTCTTACTTTTACAAAAGTTGGCATAGGCGCTGGAGATCCTATAAGCAAGGAACAGATTGCTGAAATGACAGGTCTTTTGAATCCAAAAGCATATTTTCCTATAGCTGAGGTAAAGGATAATAAAGACGGCACAGTGTCAATAATTTCCACTTTTGTCAACAAGGACAACGAAACAAGATTTTACATCAAAGAAATTGGGGTCTTTGCTCAGGATCCAAAAAGAGGTGAAATTCTATTTGGAGTAATACCTTGCGGTGATGCGGCTGACCTCTTTAGTGCAAAAACTGATAAAGAGCTTGCTATCACGCATGAGATTATGGTAAAGGTAGAAGATGCTGAAAATGTTACTTTTATAGTAAACGATAGCCTTGTTTGGGCAACTAAGCAAGAAGTACTTGATTTAGCAGGCATTGGCAGGACTGATGAGACTGTCAAAAAGAATGCTGACGATATAGCGGCCCTTGCAATTAAGATAATGATGTTAGGCACTCAAGGCTCTATGGGGGGTATGGATGAAAACACTGGATTAATAACATTTGAGCAGTTAAAAGAAAGTGAAGATTTTTGGGGCTACTATGATGAAGACAAAAGAAGGCTGGTGGGATAATGGCTGAAGAAATTAAATTGCCACTAATCTCATCTGCTTTTTTAAATGTGACACAGCGTTGCAATTTAAAGTGCAAATATTGTTTTGTGTGCCAGCAGCCAAAGGAAATCTCATATAAGGTTGCTCAAGATGCAGCAAAGTACTTAGCTAGAAATGCTTTTGAAGATGGCAGAACTCCATCTATTAACTTTTTTGGCGGTGAACCTATGTTACGCTTTAAAGACATAATTAAACCTCTTACAGAATGGATAAGAGATGTATATGGCAAAAGTTTTGATTTAAGCTTGACTACTAATGGAGTTTTACTAAATGAAGAAATTATGGAGTTTTTTAAAGAAAATGAAGTGGGCATGCTTTTTTCTATAGATGGAGACAAAGAAACTCAAGATATAAATCGTCCTTTTCACGATGGCAAGGGCAGTTTTGATAAGCTTGAGCCTATCATTGATATGGTGCTTAAATACTATCCCTCCATGACATTTAGAGCAACAGTTGATCCTCCTTCACATAAATATTTATATAAAAACTATAAATTTGCAGTTAGTAAAGGTTACACTAACTGTTTTTTTATACCTAATGTATTTAGCGCTTGGAGCGAAACTGATCTAGAAGAGTTAGATAAAGAACTTGATAAAATATGTGAATACTATATAACAGAATTAAAAGCTGGGCACAAGCCTTTGGCTTTTAGTCATTTTGAAGAGGCTAGAGCAGAGATCAAAAGAATTGCAAGGCTTAAAGATGGTGATTTTAGAGAAGAGGGCAAAAGGCTGCCTGCTTGCGGTCGCTGCGGCTTAGGAGCTAATCGCTTTGCAGCTATTGGCGTTACTGGCAACTTGTACACTTGCCAAGAAATGGTTGAAAATCCTGATGTGGGTGATAACTTTTTGATAGGCAATATTTATGATGGAATTGATGATGCAAAGCGATTAGAAATTGTTAATAGCTTTAATACTCAAAATGTTACATGCAGCAATAAAGAATACTGTGATGATTGCATTAAGCGTAGAATCTGTGACGGAGGATGCAGCATAAATAATTACTTTAAATCGCATGATCTGCATATTAAGGACTTTGTAATATGTTGGTATGAGCGCAAGTGCATTGAAAAGGTTTATAGAATTATGAAATTAGAAAAGGAAGGTGAACTTAAATGGCAAATTTAAAGGAAGATGATTTAAAAGATTTGGGGCTGGATATAGGCGAAGAGAATGTACCTCAGGCGGTTGGTGGATGGGACTGCTGTGAACATGGATGTGAAAATCAATGTCAAGAATATTGCGAAAGTTACACCCAAGGGTGCGCTTCAGGGTGTCAAAGCACCTGTTTGGCAAGCTGTCAAGGATGTGAGGATCACTGTGAAAAGTTTTGTCAAAATGGCGAGTGTGGTTCATGCCAAAGCTGTCAAACTTGCCAAACAGGATGCCAAGTAGCTTGTGAAGATGCAAGAGAAAAGAATTCTGCACCAAATGCACCAACATCAATTAGTGTGCCATCTAATGTAAGAGGTGGCGAAACTATCATCATAAGCTGGGCGGTGGCTAGTGATAGCGATGGCAATTTAGCAGGTTATATACTAGAGAAAAAGACTGATAATGCTGGCTTTGTGCAAATTTACAATGGCACATCAAGAAGTTTTAGCGACACTATTATTTCAGGAACTAACACGGCACAATATAGGGTTAGAAGCTATGATAGCCAAGGCGCTACAAGTGGCTATAGAACGTCAAACATCATTACAGTTACTAACAATAGCACGCCTGAAATATCGGGTAGAGATGAGGATTTAGGTGGCAAAAAAGCGCCATTCAAAATAAATCTATCCGTGAGTGACAAAGATAATGATACTGTAAATGTAGTAGCTAAATTAAATGGATCTATACTTAAAACTATTAACAATATCAAGCTAGATAGCAACTATGAGATTGAGATTGATGCGGCTAGATTTAATGCACTTGCACTAAATGCTAGAAATGAGATAGAAATATCGGCGACTGATAGCAAGGCGACAACATATAGAAGATACACATTCGCAAGAATAAACAGCGCACCTGAAATAGTACTTACTAAGACAAGCTACGGCGAGCAAGATAAGCCATTTAGCTTTACTTATAAAATAACAGATGCTGGTGACAAGTGCTCAGTTAGAATCCTGTATGGATCAAGAGTGCTTGACTATAAAAAAGAGGTTGCTCTCAATACTCAACAAAATTATACATTTGGCAAGCTAGACTTTGCGAAGATTCCTGCTGGAGAAATTTCCATCAAGATAGAAGCTACTGATTCAAATGGTGGTACATCTTCAAGGTTTATCACGTTTAAAAAGACAATTAGTGGATGTGGCTATATTTTTAAAAAGGATACAGCTAAAAATGCTACTCAAAGCATAGTATCGGTATCTAGAAAGATTGATGTTAAATCATCTTTTAAAGTCTATGTATGTAACAATGCTAATGACGCAGCACCAAGCTGGGAAGAGGTCACAGGAATGCTAGAAAAAATATACACAATCAAAAATGCTACAAAAACAGCAACAAGTTGGGCATTTGGGATTAAAGTAGAAGTAGTAAGAGGTAAGGATGCTGGTGACAGTTACTTAAATGCTATAGGATACAGCTATAGATAGGAGGGTTATATGATTACAATACTTAAAGAAGCTGAGGTTACAGGCAAGGCTATTTTTATACCTAGTCCTGAAAATTTAAAACAGCTAAGTGACGCAGCCTTAGAGATAGGAACAGATGCTGCAGAAAAGATTGATAAGCTTAAAGAAGCACTAGATATGGCAGTACTAGCAATAGTTGACTTGCAAGAAAAGTTAGATAAGGAGGTAAAAAATGAAAGAAATTGATGAATACAGAGTTTGGGGTTATTGTTACTTAATAGAGCAAGAATTAAGAACACTAGAAGAAGTGCCTGAAAAGTATAGAGAAGTGGTTAGTAAAAGATTATCAAAGACTATAGATAAGAGCAATTAGCTTTTAATCTGTAACAGAAAGGACGAGCTATGGGACTAGAAGAAATTATTAAAAGCATAGGTGGCGCAGGCATACTTGTAGTATTATCTGCTGCTTGGATATATAAAGCATTAGTTATGGATCCTAAAGACAGAAATGAGCAAAACAAACTTATAGAAAGAGTTTCAGGAGTAATAGCTAACAACACTGAAGTTATTAGAGAAACCAAGTCTATTCACAAAGAAATGGAAAAAGCACTTGATGAGATTAAAACAGATATTAAAGAGCTTAAAAGTAGAACTGATCTAACAAATATGCATAATATGCTTGAAAGAATAGAAGACAAGATTGAAGCGCTGGGAAAATAATTATTCTTTAGAAAGAGGTGATGCCATTGAAAATAAGCAAAAAATTTATTACTAATAAAGATCAAATGGGGGCAAAGCGCAAGCTTAGTGATATAAAGTTTCTTGTAATACACGATACTGCTAACACAGGGTACAATGCAGGGGCTATGTCTCACTATAATTTTGTACAAAACAGAAAAGGCACATACGGATCTGCAAATTATTATGTAGATGATGAAATAATACTACAAATAATTCCTGACGATATAATTAGCTGGGGGTGTTGGTGATACATGGGCTAGAACTGATAAAACAAGGAAAGATATTAAAAATTCTAATTCTTTGAATGTAGAACTATGCATTAACTGTAATGCTGATCCTGATAAGGCTTATAAAAATCTTATATATCTTGCTAAATATCTAATAAGCAAATATAAGTTTGATCTTGATAATGTGGTTAGACATTTTGATGCGACTAACAAGCCATGTCCTGGATCGTGGAAAGATAATAATTGGGCAAAGTGGTACAAATTTAAAAAAGATTTAATGGAGGCATGTAAAATGGACGATAACAAAGTAAGCCCTTGGGCTGCTGCTGATTGGCAATGGGCAATTGATATGGGCTTAACAGATGGAACAAGACCTAAAGATGCGCCAACTAGACAAGAACTTGTTTCTATGTTAAAAAGGATGTTTGATAAAATAAAGGAGGCTAATTAATATGAAAGTTGATTGGGTAAAGAAGCTATCTAGCAGAAAATTTTGGGTGGCTGTTTCTGGTTTAGCAGTAAGCGTAATCGCCTTTACAGCTACTGATCCAGGTACTACAGAAAAAGTGGTATCTCTTATTGGTGCTATTGGTTCAGTAGTAATGTATATGCTATGTGAAACTGCTATAGATAAAGCAAGCGTTAATAGTGATAATAAAACAGAGTAAAAAGATGAGGCACTATTTTTTATAGTGCCTCTCAGACTGTTGACAAAGTAGGCATATTTTTTAAAAATTATGCCTACTTTTTTTG
>OASD01000073.1_pt1 | contig 67175 bp, 58 predicted proteins | sample 1475531 | NCBI WGS metagenome assembly OASD01 (sample SAMEA3360668, study PRJEB22359) | human gut metagenome | biome: ENVO:urban biome; feature: ENVO:human-associated habitat; material: ENVO:feces | place: Bangladesh | collected 2011
GCTCGTTTCCAAATCGTTACCAGTTTAGTTGTACAAACAAGGTAACTTCTTTATTCTCAACGAGTTGTATTTTAAGAATTATCTAACAGAACGGAAGCTAAGTAATGGAACATGATTGCTGAATTATTTTGACAAAATCTCTCAACTGACATTCACTCTTTCGCCCCGTCCACTATCCGCAAGGCTCAACTGGCGAAGGCCTCAGTTCACGTTTAACACCCCGTAAGGTCCGCGCGAAACTGCACGATAACGGGTGAGCGGCTTGCCTTCCCCCCCCGACAAGATGTTGCCGCCAGTGTTCATGTTATAGGTCCGTCCGCAATTACCACATCTTGCAACTCCCGCCCCATTCATTGTCAGTTCATAGGCTTTCAGAGGCAGAGCATTGAAATCGAAACAGTTGGGACATTGTAGGTCGAAGGCATAGAATCTTGCGGGCTGATCGAGATTGCCATAGCCCACAATAAGCCCCTGTTGCATGCCCACACGTCGATAGCTCTCCAGCCGCAGGTCGATGGCCGTGAAGCGTTTCTCCGACGACAGCCCCTGATTGTTGGTGAAGCTGAAGAAGTTGGCTCCGTTCCTATAGACGGGTTTAATGATTGTGAAAACACCTGGCGACATCTGGTTCATCGAACTGGCAAGTGTCGCATCCAGATGAGTGCTGTTATCAATCGTCAGATAGCAGTGATGGTCGCTGTATTCAAACTCGATATTGTCTCCGCATGAAGCAAAAAGAAGCAAGGCGATGAGCCACAGTAGTGGTGTTTTGAACATATTGAAAGATTAAATGTAAAAAATCACTTCTCGAACATCAATAAATAACATCTGATACGTTCTTGCCCATGACACTTTTCCGCATTATTACTTTGCGAATAGTTGTTTTTGGTAGCCCCTTCCTGAAGGAGAGGGGTTGCCAAGAATCTATTAATAGGGTATCATGGCCAATGCCTCGGCAATCTTTTCCACCCCCTCCTGAAGTGGGCCAGACACCATTCCCTTGGCAAAGAAAGGAATATCGGCATCGATTGTCAAGCGCATTTTCGAGTTGTGCTCATCAGTTGGCAGCACTTGAATCCAGAAATTGAATGACATCGGCGACTTCTCGCTCGCAAACTTAATCATTTTTGGTTCCTCACGCTCAATGATGCGCATGCTTACCTGACCAACGGGAGGCACATTGACCGATATGGTATCCTTGTCGAAGGTCAAATCCTTCAGCTTATCTCCAGGAACCTTGTCCTTGACCTTCTCTATATTCGTCAAATCGCTCAGCATGTCATAGACGTTTTGCTGGGGATAGGGTATTTGTTTTACGTTGCTTTCAAATTTACTCATAATCTTTTGTAAATGAGTTGATGGCGAATCATGCCGAAAAAGCTCGGCTTCTATCGCACAATTACTTCATCCAATTCTCTGGAGACTTGCGCCACTCGTTGAGCAAAGGCACGTCCGACTGCTTGATATAACCAGTCTCCAGGGCCTTTTCCACAACATTCTGGTAGTCAGTGAGCGTCACCAGTCTCACGTTTGCCTCGCTGAAAGCCTGCTCTGCCACAGGGAAGCCGTAAGTATAGGAAGCCACCATGCCGACAACCTCGAACCCTGCCTCGCGCAAAGCTGCGACAGCCTTGAGCGATGAGCCACCCGTGGAAATCAAGTCCTCAACAACCACAACCTTAGAGCTCACTGGCAATTCGCCCTCTATTTGGTTTTTCATGCCGTGATCCTTTGGTTTCGGACGCACATAGGCATAAGGCATGGCCAGTTCGTCGGCCACCAATGCTCCCTGAGCTATGGCGCCAGTGGCCACTCCTGCAACGGCTGTAGCCTCTGGGAAATGTTTCATAATGGCATGGGTCAGTTCCAACTTCACGAACGAGCGCACATCGTGGAACGAAAGTGTCTTGCGGTTGTCGCAATAGAACGGCGATTTCCATCCGCTCGCCCATGTAAAAGGATCGTTGGGCTGCAGTTTGATAGCCTTGATGCCAAGCAATTTGCCGGCAAATATTTTCTTTAAATCTTCCATGTGTATCGATTGATATTATAAATCCTCGGCAAAGGTAGTCAACTTTTGGCGAATCCCAAAGCCATAATACTGATTTTTACATTCTTAGCCTTAGCCACTTCCCGTCCGAATGCCGTCATTGTGGCTCCCGTGGTAATGACATCATCAATAAGAAGTACGTGCTTGTTCTCCAATACCTTGGCATCTATTAGTTCAAAGTCGTTCTCCACGTTCTCATTGCGCTGCCATCGGTCTTTCTGAGTTTGGCTTCCCTTGAACGATTTGCGCCTGACGGCATTTTCAATGATGGGCAATTCTGTCACCTTCTTTATGCCACGGGCTATCTCCACACTCTGATTGTAGCCCCGTTGACGAATACGCTTGCGCGCCAGCGGAACAGGGAGCAGCAGATTGATGTCGTCGAAGAAGCCAGTGGACAGGTATTCGCCTGCCATCATTCGTCCCAAGTCTTCTCCTATCTCTGGATGATCGTAATATTTGAGCTTGTAGATGAGGCGACTGGTGGGCGATTGCGGGTTGTAATAGCAGAAAGCGACACATTTCCCCACAGGAATCCTTCCCCAAAAGAGGCGCGCCAACTCGTTGTCGAGCAGCGACGAGTGGTAGTTTGTCCTTGGAAGGCTGAGGTTGCAGGCACCACAGAGAACTTCTTCGGTAACCCCCAGCCGACTGTCGCACACCGGACAGACGCGCGGAGCTATGAAATCGAACAAGCGTGTCCAAAGGCTAATCGTCCTCTTCATTGTCAAAATCAATGTCATCGACCATCGTTGCGTCATCTATACATCTGCGAATAAGGTCGAGAGTGAAGCCACGGCCCATCGCAAACTTGATAAGTTTCATCGAACGCTCATATTCGGAATTACCTTTGATGGTCGGATATTTGCTTTTCATGAGCGGACGAAGCACCACGAGATACTCCTCGTCGTCAATATCGTCAAGAATGGGCTGCGAGACATGTCCCGGCACTCGCTTCATCCATAGCGCCTGCTCTATTTTTCTGCGCCCCCATTTGTTGTAAGCTATCTTGTCGTGCACGAAAGACTGGGTGAACCGCTTGTCATCGACGTACTTGTGGTCGATGAGATAGTCGATAATGCGCTCTTGTGCATCATTTGCGATACTCCATTTCCGCATCTTTTCCATTATCTCACCAGAGCAATGCTCGCCCCGCGCACAGAGATCGCCGAGTTTTTTCAGAGCTTCCGCTTCGGTCATTATTTTCTTTTGTATCATGGTTTGATGGCTTTGGCAAAACGTTTCTTCCCGAATTGGTCGTTGCGCAGTTCAATATTGGTGTAACCTAAGTCAGCCAACATCGCTTCCACCTTATATATATAGAACGGGTTGGTCTCAAAATAAAGCGCACCTGCTGACCTCAATGCATCCCAACCGTATTCGGCGATGGCACGATAGAAGCGAATCGGGTCGTCATCGGGCACGAACAGCGCCGTTGCCGGTTCGTAACCGAGCACGTTTTGCGCCATTCCGCTCCGTTCGTTGTCACAGATGTAGGGCGGATTGCTCACGATGATGTTGTAAGCCGATGTCCTCCCGCAAGGGCTCAAGATGTCTTCGAGCCTGAAATTGACCTCAGCCCCCAGCGCAATGGCATTGTTTCGGGCAACAAGCAGCGCATCGCCCGATATGTCGCAGGCCTCCAGTTCCGAGTTGTCGAGCTCAAGTGCCAACGTGATAGCAATGCATCCGCTTCCCGTCCCCACATCCAGCACTTGCAATGGCTCAGGCGGCTGAAGGGCACAATAGGGCCGATTGTTGTCCGATAATATCCACTGGCAAAGCGTTTCGGTCTCAGGACGCGGAATCAGCACACCCCTCTCCACGTGAAAAGTGCGATGACAGAAGTCGGCCTCGCCCAAAACATACTGCACAGGCTCAGCCTGTTCGAGCCGCAGCATTATTTTTTCGAGCTCACCACTGTCGTCTGCAGATAATTCACTAACTTTGCCCGTATAAATATCTGTCAGGGAAAGCCCAAAGCGCACCTCTAACACCGTGCGGACGATTGCTTGCGCCTCGCCTTCGGGATAGAGATGGCCAAGTCGTTGGCATAGTTTCTGATAAGACATATTGCAAAGGTAGAAAATAAAACGAAATGAAACAAGAGGAAACAGACGAAATATACATGCGCCGATGCCTACAACTGGCGCGCAACGGGCAGCAGTTGGCAAAGCCCAACCCCATGGTGGGTGCGGTGATTGTGAGCCAAGCAGGTCAAATAATCGGCGAAGGTTACCACGTTCGATGCGGTGAGGGGCATGCCGAGGTGAACGCTTTCGCATCGGTGCGCACCGAGGACGAACCACTCTTACCCGAATCGACTGTCTATGTCAGCCTCGAGCCGTGCTCTCACTACGGAAAAACACCACCATGCGCCGACCTGATTGTCGGCAAGGGGGTAAAAAGAGTGGTATGTGGCTGCGTCGATCCCTTTCCCGAAGTGAAGGGACGGGGCATCCGACGCATACGAGAAGCTGGCATCGAAGTCACCGTAGGTGTGTTGGAAAAGGAATGTCTGGAGTTGAACCGCAAGTTTATCACGTTCAATACGCTGAAGCGTCCGTACATCATATTGAAGTGGGCGCAGACGGAAAACAGAATTATCGGAAACAGTACCACCATCCTTCCCAATGACGAAGGAAGCAGAACACAGGCAAACCCCTCACATTGTCAGAACGTCCTGACAGCTCCCTTGCAAATATCGACACCGTTTACAAAAATGCTCGTGCATAAATTGCGTGCCGAAAACGATGCTATTCTTGTGGGAAGAGTGACCGACGAACTCGAACACCCACAGCTCAACGTGCGCGAATGGAGCGGCCCTAATCCCTGTAAGTGCGTCTTGTCATCCACGATTCCTGTCCGATCTGCATCGCCCGGCACACTCTCGTTCACGGGTATAGGTCCGCTATTGTCCTATCTCTACGAAAACAAGCTGCAAAGCCTCATTGTCGAAGGAGGAGCACAAACCCTCCAGTCGTTCATCGACGAGGGTTTGTGGGATGAAATCAGAATAGAGACCGCCCCATTCACCGCTGACGAAGGTATCGGAAGCCCTCGTCTGCCCACCAACAGCCACCTTGTAAAAACGGAATACTACGATAACTGCATAGCGACATACAGGCGACTAACGGAATAAATCCCAACTCAAGATGATTACAGCACATTTGCAACATTGCAAAAGATGAGCTATTGCATTGTCATAGGTCACCTTTCGCACTACGATAGGTCACCTATGGCAATGCGAAAGCTTATCAGTCGAAAACGGAAGGTCAGCGGCATTCAGGCAGCTCATCGCAAACGGTCATCAAATAGCTTACAAGCTCACCCGACTGCTCTCCAAAAATGCAGCCAGATGGCAGTGAATGCGAATGTCGGCACTTGTTGAAAGCAGGTCGAACAATACGCCTAAAACAATGGGGCGATGAGGCTCTGTTTTCCTTTTTGTACGTATTTATTACCCATAAGGGAATAAACTTTTGGCAAATACGGAGAGTTGAATTACCTTTGTTGATGCAATTTTATGAAAAACCATGAATTGTCGGCAATAAGACAAGCAGCGTTGAGCGAGATTGAGTGCCCGAACGAGATGCGAAAATCGAGTAATACACGTCTGATTGCTGTCCCGTAACAACAAAATATTACAAATAAAATAAATAAAACACTATGAAAGAGAATAGAAAAGAACTGAACCGCAACTTGGCACAGATGCTCAAAGGCGGTGTGATTATGGATGTTACAACTCCCGAACAGGCTAAAATCGCAGAGGCAGCAGGTGCTTGTGCGGTAATGGCACTGGAGCGTATCCCAGCCGACATTCGTGCAGCAGGTGGTGTTTCGCGTATGAGCGACCCTAAAATGATACGTGGCATTCAAGAGGCGGTGAGCATTCCTGTTATGGCAAAGGTGCGTATCGGCCATTTTGTTGAGGCTCAGCTCCTTCAGGCTATAGAAATCGACTATATCGACGAGAGCGAAGTGCTTTCACCAGCTGATGATATCTACCACATTGACAAGAACAAGTTCGACGTTCCGTTTGTTTGTGGTGCGAAAGACTTAGGCGAGGCTTTGCGCCGCATCGCCGAAGGTGCTACGATGATTCGTACAAAGGGCGAGCCAGGTACAGGCGACATCATTCAGGCAGTGCGCCACATGCGCTTGATTCAGAGCGAAATGCACCGTCTGACATCCATGGGTGAGGATGAACTCTACGAAGCAGCAAAGCAGTTGCGTTCTCCTTACGATCTCGTGAAGTACGTTCACGACAACGGAAAGTTGCCAGTTGTGAACTTTGCAGCCGGTGGTGTGGCTACTCCTGCTGATGCTGCGCTGATGATGCAGCTTGGTGCAGAGGGTGTGTTCGTAGGCTCAGGTATCTTCAAGTCTGGCAATCCGGAGAAGCGTGCACGTGCCATCGTTCAGGCAGTCACCAACTACAAGGATGCGAAGATGATTGCAGAGTTGAGCGAAGACCTCGGCGAGGCAATGGTAGGCATCAACGAGAGCGAAATCGAAGTGCTGATGGCCGAGCGCGGCAAGTAAAGCAAGAATCACAATAGCCGAGTTATGAGAATTGCGATTCTGGCACTTCAGGGTGCTTTCGCCGAGCACGCTCGCATGATGCAGAAGATTGGCGCGGAGACCTTTGAGGTTCGACAAGCGGCCGACTGGGAACAGCCCAAGGATGGGCTGATCATCCCTGGCGGTGAGAGCACCGTCATGCTGAAACTCCTACACGAACTGAATCTGTTCGAGCCGATTAAGCGTGACATTGAGCAAGGACTGCCCGTCTATGGTACGTGTGCGGGACTGATTTTGCTGTCGAAGGAGGTTGACAATGCTAACAGTTCATACGATCGCCTTGCGACAATGAACATACACACTTGCAGGAATGCTTATGGCAGACAGATGGGAAGTTTCGCAACCATGGCACCCATGAGGGGCATTGCCGAACCTGTACCCATGACTTTCATCCGCGCACCTTACATTGAGAGTGCAGGAGAAGGAGTGGAGATACTGGCTGAGGTTGACGGACACATCGTTGCTGCCCAACAGGGCAATCAGCTTGTGACGGCCTTCCATCCAGAATTGGGACAGGACACGAGAGTACATGAATATTTCAGCCACCTTGTTTCGTCGTCAGCCTCACACTGAAAGCATAAATCTTTGCAAGGATAGTGATTGGAATCAAGCCTGAATGACAAATCAGGTGTTGACATAATCCAAAAACGGTCATTACGCAGTACGTTCACAATCGGATGATGTCAATATGGCTTCATGACTGATTTGAAAAAAGATTTGCCCCATCAGACACTTGTGGCTGGTGGGGCATTTTTCGGAGTCATTCTCTCACCTGCCGATGGGAGTACTCTCGTTCTTCATTCTCCGTTTCGTTATCAGCGATTTGAGCTATGGAGCGGGTTAAGAGAGAACTAAGTTGAAGCCGTAAGGTTAGTTTTTAGCAGTCGCAGGCTTCTGCCAGAAATAGTCAGGGTCGCTCGTCAGCATTGTATCTTCTGTTGCCTTTGATGTAAATCCCTGTGGCACCAGTCCTATATAAGTCCTTTTTATGTCTCTGAAGCGTGGTTCAGGATTAAAGCAATTGAAGTCAGTGCATTCCAGCCAATAAAGGTTTTTGGCCATGTAGTAATCCAAATAATACTCTTTGTTGTATGTTTTCTTATTGTTCCAATTGGCATCCTCGTTCAGAACAAGGGGTTGGTTGGCAATCAGTCTGCTTCTCACTTCTTCAATGCTCAACAGATTTCCCTTATCGTCCTCTACATAGGCGTTGAAGGTGGGGTCCATCCAAAGCCATTTGTCGAGTTTTTGAGAATAGACGCAGCAAATCACATGGCAATCGCTATCGTTGGCGTCTTGTGGCAGGCAGGTTACATAGCGGGCGGGATAACCCATTGCCAGATACATGCCGCAGAGTGTGATTGCGAGTTGGCGGCAGTTCACGCCCTTGCCAGTCGTCTTGTGATAGTTGTAGATGTCTATAGGGTCGCTCTCGCAAAAACCAAAGTTGCCGCCATCGTGCTGAATGGTATCGTGAACGAACTTCAGTATGTTTTTGAATTTGGAAATCTCGTCACCATTTCCCGCCACCGAGTCAAGGTTAAAGAAATTGCGGGTGTATTTCAAAGAGTAATTCTCTGGAGACTGGTATCTGAAATGAGGTAACGAATCAGTGTTTTCCTTGTTGTAACCCTTGCTGTGCTGCAAGATGAAAAGTTTGTCATACTGACGAATCGATTCCAATATCTTCTTGAATTTCTTGTCGTTTTGTATGTTCTTAAAATCTTCGTCATTCTTTGCGCTACGATAGTTGGTGTATCCGCAAGCAACACTCTGCCGAAAAGCATCAATCGCCTCTTTGCGTTTGTTGGCTAACGAATAGGAACAAGCCTGATTATAATAGAGGATGGCCACACTATTCTTGATAGCTGCGCCATATTTCTCATTTTCTTCTTTCGACAATTCCGTTCCATTCCAAAGCTTCAACATTTGGTTGATGGACTGGATTGCTGCCGAATAGTCTTTGTTTTCGTATTGAGCTTTGTAGGCACTGTCAAGAGGAGTTAGCTCTGCAATGAGTTTGTTCATTCGGTCCGAATCTGTTTGCGCATGGGCTGACAATGCAGCGACAATCAAAGCAAAAAATAATAATAGGTTCTTTTTCATTGTTTTATGTATTTTTGTTTATATAAATGTTTCGGGCTGTACCTCCTATTCTCTTCAATTAAAAGCAATTTGTTCATTGCAGAAGCAAAGATAATTAATTAGTTTTCTTGTTCTACTACACTTTTGGGTAATTTTGAGGTGAACAAAAGAAAAACTACACTTTTGTGTAGTGAATGTAAGACATTTGTATAAATTTTTGTACTTTTGGACAGTAATTTAGTGATAGACATGACAAAGAAAGACGACTTTTTCATACCTTCCAACACGATAGGAAGAATAGAGAATGAACAATATGGGCATATTGTTCCGTTAATCCGTACAGTAGAGGCCTTTTCTCGGTTGTCGTATCAAAGTGTCTATCTGATTGATTACTCACAACAAAATTTCCTGTATGTATCAGACAATCCGCTCTTTCTTTGCGGTCTCTCGTCTCAAGAGGTGAGAGAGCTCGGTTATGCCTATTATCTAAAATATGTACCCGAAGAAGAGCAATCAATGCTGGTTCAGATCAACAGTGGGGGCTTTCGATTATTCGATTCTCTTCCCATGGAGGAACGACAAAGCTGCTACGTAACCTATGATTTTCATTTGCTGTATGACAGGAAGAAAATCCTGATTAACCATAAACTCACCCCGATTCTGCTGTCCGATGAGGGAAAAGTGTGGATTGCGATGTGCATCGTCTCGCTCTCAACGCATGACACGGCGGGACACATAGAGTTTCATCAAGATGGAAAGTCTGACTATTGGAGGTACTCATTGGAAGGACATCGGTGGATTAAGCAAGAGGGGGTAGTGCTGAAAGAGGAAGAAAAGGATATGCTCCGGCTTGCATCTTCGGGGTTGACCATGAATGAGATAGCCGAAAGAATGTGTAAATCGGTTGACACCGTTAAGTTCTATCGTAGAAATATGTTTGAGCGGTTGAAGGTTGCAAATATCACCGAAGCGCTGTCATTTGCCACCAATAACAAACTTCTTTAGCTGGAATCTTTGGCTGACATGTGCAAACCTTAGCTTTAACTGCTTCATCAACTCAACGATCGCTGAGCGTTTCTTTTGAGATTGGTGAAACATCTGAAAAATCCTGGTTGTCATTCTTCTGAGCTTATGAGTGAGACCACTGCCGGATTCTGAATGTCCGACACTTTTTGTAAAGCATTCCGAGACATAGCCCGTCAATTTTCTATTGTGTTTTTTCAGAAATTTTCCACCAATGTTTCTGTAAAAAGAAAGGAAGTTGCGGTATCTTAATGATAACCAACAACTTCCTTTTCTGTTAATGTACCCAGACCCGCATTTGAAATATTAAATACGGGAACATTTAGATTAATTCTATTAAACCTTACAATTAAATATAAATAACTTGTAATCAATGAAATAAATAAAAGTTATATTTATTCTGATTGAAAATGATAAAAATATATTTAGGATGATTGGGAACAATTTGGGAACAAATTAGTATCTTTGCAATAGAACTAAAAACAACTATTATGAAGGTTACTGCATTCATTCGCAAGACAGCAAAAAAGAACGATACAGATAGTATGGCAACTATCTATTTTCGTTTACGTGATGGTAAAAAAGATATTAAGGCTGCAAGTGAGTTAGTTATCAATCCGAATCATTGGAGCAGTGAAAAGCAGGGCTACAAGGACAGAGTAGCATTGGTTTCAGAAGAGAACAAATTGCATTTGTCTCAAAGCGTTCAGGATATAATATCAACGATATCCAAACAATACACGGCAGAAGCTAACAATGAATGGTTGGCTATGATTATTGACAAATATCATCACCCCAATAAATATAAGACAGAAGAAGAGTTGATGCAGGAAAATAAACCTAAACTTTTGGAACTCTTCGCCAAATTTCTTGTTGAACATAAATTATCTGCGGTACGTGTGAAGAACTTTAAGGTTATTCAACGTTCTTTGTCTCGGTATGAAATGTATGTCAAGACAGTTAAGCGTGGACATCGTGATTTTATACTTAATGTCGATGAGGTGACTGCAGACACGTTAAGGGATATGTGGGATTTCTTTGAAAATGAGCATATTTATTATGAGAAATATCCTAAGTTGTATGAGGCTTTTCCCGAAAAACGAATACCTTTACCAAGAGGCAAAAATACCTTAATAGACAGATTTTCCCGAATAAGAACGTTCTTTATATGGTGCTACGATAAGAAAATCACAACCAATCGCCCATTTGATGAGTTTCCATTAGACGAATGTACCTATGGAACACCGTATTACATTACCTTAGATGAGCGTGACCAAATATTTGATGCAGATTTATCTGAACACCCACAACTTGCTATTCAACGAGATATTTTTATTTTTCAAACTTTGATAGGGTGTCGAGTAAGTGACTTATATAGGCTGACCAAAAGAAATATAGTAAATGAGGCGATAGAGTACATACCAAAGAAAACAAGGGAGGGTAATCCCATTACTGTTAGAGTGCCATTAAATAGCAAAGCTAAAACAATATTGGCACGCTATGAGGATTACAAAGGGGCTAAATTATTTCCCTTCATATCAGAGCAAAAATATAATGTTGCTATCAAACGTATTTTTCAAGAAGCTGGTGTAGATCGGATTGTAACAATCTTAGATCCTCTGACACATGAGGAGGTGAAGCGACCGATATATGAAGTAGCAAGTAGTCATTTAGCAAGACGAACATTCATTGGTAATATCTATAAAAAAGTAAAAGACCCCAATCTGGTTTCTGCATTATCAGGGCACAAGGAAGGGAGCAAAGCCTTTAGGCGTTATAGAGATATTGATGAAGAAATGAAAAAAGACTTAGTAAAACTTTTAGACTAATAAGCTATGAAAGAAAGTTTTGAAGAGTTTAAACTACTTATAAAGGAGTGGCTTGATACACACCCCAAAGAATATGGCTCATTTGTTGAGGAGATGAACCGTAAAGACAGTACTGGATTTCAGAAGGTCTTCATGTTAGTTGTAAAGATTATACCGAAATACAAGAACGAGGTCAAGAAGAGAATGTACAATGATACATTGAAAGATTTCTCTTCATTGGAAGATATGCTAACTAACTCAGATCTCGCAGAACGGTTAGTGCATGAATTTCATGATACTAATAGGCAATCAATAGTTCCAGCTATGCTTGCATGGTTGTATTTTGGTCGTAGCTATGAGTGTATGGTGGAACAAGGTGAGACTCTTATACAGAATAGCAAGACTAATCGGCTACATAAATGGCTCCTTTCATTAATGGTAAAATACATTATTAGTAGAAGCATATCATCAGGAGAAAGAACGAAAGAAGATTGGGAGGAATTTCGCCAATACAAGAAATTCCAATCTACTGAAATGCTCATAGGCTCAACATTAGAAGAACTTTCTAACATTGACGAACCAACAATAATCAATAAAAAACGTGGTAGACCTAAAGATGAAAGAAACTTGGAGGAACTTCTAAAGCCTGTAGAAAAGAAGGAATTGCTTTTAAAGATTAGAAATCGAATAATAACCAAGCCAAAGGAGAAAGACATTGTTTATCTCAAAATTGCTATGGAAGAAAATAACCTACTCGAAGAATGTGATATCGCACCATTTTATAGAGCATTATCAGACTATTTCAATGTTCGTCTAATAGGGCTTCGAGGTGTTCAGAATGCCTATAAGGAACTTTCCGAAACCATAGGAAAAACTGGAATAAGGTTGATGGATAAAGGAGCGGATCGTACTTCGATAGATGAAATCAAAGCCTTTTTATCAGAATAAAAGTTCGTTTAATTCACTTAATATTTTTGCGAATTTAACGGATTGAAAATCATTGAGTTCTGCTAAATTCAAACTATAAATTTGCAGTCACTATCTCGAATGGGGTAGTGGCTTTTTTGTTTATAAATCCACCGAAACAAGGAAGTCATACCATCTGGTGGAACTCAATATTATCATGACTGATTTATTTTCTATCATTCAAAATGGTAATGCCAACTTGAAGTTGGAAGTTACAGGAGAGGACTTACTTATTTTCTCCAACAATCTTATTAATCGTGCCAAAGATGAACTCTCATCTATGATGGCTGAAGCACGAAAAGAAAAATTCCTCTCAAAGGAGGATGTGAAGAAACTCTGTGATGTATGTGATGCCACACTATGGCATTGGGGGAAGAGGAACTATCTTAAGCCTATTAAAGTTGGTAATAAGGTAAGGTATCGCCTTACTGATGTGCAAAGGATTTTAGGTGAGAAACAACTCAATGTGTAAAGGTTATGGAGAACGAGAAATTCATTCGCGTTGGCACGACCTTATACAAGATTGTCAACCAACCTCGGCTTAATGGTGGTTTTGTCAAGAAGCGTATCGTATGGAACAATGAAACGCTACGACAGGACTATGGCAAGGATTTTATTGCCACCGTACCCAAGTATGACGGTTTCTGTACCGTACCAAGTCATGTGAACTATCAACCTATCGTTGATAAGTTCCTTAATCTCTATGAGCCGATAGACCATCAGCCTGTCGAGGGAGCTTTCCCTCATGTGGATTCATTGATACGCCACATCTTCGGGGAACAGTATGAAATGGGCATGGACTATCTGGAACTACTCTACCTTGACCCTGTTCAGAAACTACCCATCCTACTGATGGTATCTGAAGAGCGCAATACAGGCAAGAGTACGTTCCTAAACTTTCTCAAAGCCGTTTTCCAGAACAACGTAACCTTCAACACCAACGAGGATTTTCGCAGTCAGTTCAATGCGGATTGGGCAGGTAAACTACTTATAGTAGTGGACGAAGTACTGCTCAACCGTAGGGAAGATAGTGAGAGATTGAAGAACCTTAGCACTACTCTTTCTTATAAGGTGGAAGCAAAGGGCAAAGACCGAGACGAAATCTCCTTCTTTGCTAAGTTTGTGCTGTGTTCCAATAACGAGTTACTCCCAGTCATCATAGACGTGGGAGAAACCCGATATTGGGTAAGGAAGATAGAGCGTCTTAAAAACGATGATACCGACTTCCTGCAAAAACTGAAAGCAGAAATCCCAGCCTTTCTCTATTTCCTGCAGCACCGAACGTTGTCCACCCACAAAGAAAGTCGTATGTGGTTTGCTCCCAAACTGACCTTTACTCCAGCCTTGCAGCGCATTATCCGGAGTAACCGAAATAAGGTTGAGTTGGAAATGTCAGAACTCTGTTTAGAGGTGATGGAACAGATGGCTGTTACCGAGTTTTCATTCTGCATCAATGACATGGTGTGCCTGCTGAACAACACAGGATGCAAGGCTGATAAAAGTCAAGTCCGAAGGATAGTGCAGGATATATGGAAACTCACTCCTGCATCCAACACGCTGACGTATCTAACCTATCAGATAGACTATAACAGCTTGCGGAACTACTCACCCATCAAACGGACTGGTAGGTATTATACCGTAACCAAAGAACAACTCGCGAACATTTAATCATTATTTTGATGAAATGATGAAAAATAAACATAACAAATTGACTGATAATGCCTATCCATTTCATCTTTCCACTCATCAATATAAAAGAATGATGAAAGGATTCTTTGTTACTGCCCAAAAGAGAAATGAATTTAGTTCCTCTTTTGGCAGGTATCGGGATGGAATTTGTGAATCCTTTTCCCGACTTCGTGTAGTCGGCAACATACTTTTGTCCGCACAAAAGTACAACTTGCTAAACAAATTCTATCGGGGTATTGAAAGAGTCAAAAAACGATGTCGTGATTTCATTGAAAACAGAGAATCCCAAATAGAGAAATCAATAAAAGTCGAAATGACAACATCATAGAATGTGAGTTATTCTTTATTTTTTTGGTAAGTTTTATGATGAAACCATGATGAACAGGTAACCTGTTTGTTATGAAACGATTATGTGTATTTTCATCAAATCATCAATTTTTCAAACCATTCAAATTCATTGTGATATGAACATACAAGAAATTAAAACAATAAAGTTGCAGGATTTTCTTGCAAGTCTGGGATATACTCCCACTAAGCAACAAGGCAACAAGCTGTGGTATCTTTCTCCCTTTCGTCAGGAGAGCCATGCTTCATTCAAGGTAAACTCCGATCGTAACCAATGGTACGACTTCGGTATTGGCAAGGGTGGAAACATCATAGACTTAGCAGAACTGCTCTACAAATCCTCTGATGTGTCGTATCTTATTCGCAAGATAGAGGATAATGTTCCCAATTGTACATCCATATTTTCTACATCATTTGCAGATATTAAGGAGAAACAGCAAACAAACTATTTTGAGAATTTACAAATACTTCCTTTATCTCACCCAGCTTTGATGAGATATCTCTGGGACAGATGTATTGATCTGGAGGTGGCAGCTTCTGTATGTAAGGAACTACATTATGACTCCAATGGCAAACATTACTTCGGTATTGGTTTTCCCAATATCGCAGGTGGCTACGAATTACGCAATCCATTTTTCAAGGGCTGCATTGCACCGAAAGATATCAGCCATTTCTATGCCGACAAGCCAAAGAAAGCGTGTTTTCTTTTTGAGGGTTTCATGGACTTCCTGTCTTTCATGACACTGAAAAGGAAAGAAAATCCACAGAATACCGGACTAAGGCAACAGGATTATATGGTACTCAATTCTGTAACGAATATTCATAAGACGATAGAGAGATTATCACGCTATGACAGTGTTCAATGTTTCTTGGACAATGACGATGCAGGAAGAAATGCCTATCTGCAATTATCAATGGAATTAAGAAATTCTGTTGCGGATGCTTCAACTTTATACAATGGTTTCAAGGACTTGAACGAGTATCTGTGTGCTGAATTCAAACATTCTGAGAAAGCAGAAATCAAGAAAACCAAAGGGATAATGCGATGATTACAGGAATATGTTCCGCATAATCTATTTTTCGGGGAGCAAGTTTATGTTTTGGGCATACCAAAACCACTTGCTCCACCTCCTGCCAGTCGTTGCAGAGAATCATCCCGCTGGTCTCCGTCAAATTAAATTAAAGAAACAAGTATGATAAAAACAGAATATAAAAAAGGTGGTCGTCCAACCAAGGGCGTAGCCGAAAAGAAAAAATACCGCATCACGGTGAAACTGAATACGCAGGATTACTATACGCTTAAAGGCAAAGCCAAAAGCGCAGGAGTAACCATGAGTGAGTTTGTAAGAAAAGTTCTTGATAAAGGAAATGTCATTGAGCGACTGACCGTAGAGCAAGCAGACTTCATCCGTAAGCTGTGTGGCATGGCAAATAATCTCAATCAGTTGGCACATCGTGCTAATGCGGAAGGATTTCATACCATTGCTCCTTTCCATAAAAGCATCATTAGCAAGATTGATGAAATCCTAAATCTGATACGAAGATGATTGCAAAGATAATGAAAGGTTCGGGCTTCAAGGGTGTAATCAATTACATCCTTGACCCGAAGAAAGGAACGGAGCTCATTGATAGTTCTGGAGTGAGAACGGAGAGCATCAACCATATTGTCCAAAGTTTCATCGACCAGACAGAACTGAATCCACGAGTAAGCAAGGTTGTGGGACATATCTCCCTGAGTTTCTCCGCACAGGATTCTTCCAAGCTCAGTAATGAATGGATGGCGCAGATCGCTCGTGAATACATGGAGAAGATGGGAATAAAAGAAACGCAGTACATTATCGGTCGCCATTTCGATAAGGAGCACCCTCATATACATATCGCTTTCAACCGAATAGATAATAATGGCAAGACCATTTCTGACCGTAACGATAGATTCAGAAGTGAGAAGATTTGCAAGGAACTGACCGCCAAATATGGTTTGTATTTCGCCGATGGCAAGGAGAAAGTCAAAGAGTATCGCTTGAAAGAACCTGACAAGACAAAATATGAAATCTATCAGGCATTGAAAGCAGAAATTGCACGGTGCAGGGATTGGACAACTCTCCTTAGTCATTTGGAAAAGCAAGATATTGATGTCCGCTTCAAGTACAAAGGCAACTCACAGGAGGTGCAGGGAATTATCTTTGAAAAGAATGGCTATCATTTCAATGGCTCTAAGGTGGATAGGAATTTCAGCTATTCTAAAATAGACTTTGCCCTGCAACAGAATGACAGGGAACTCAAACAACAGATGCAAGGAACGATAAACCTTATATCTAATGTTGCAGATGCTACGAGCGAAATAGTCAACGAACTCATAGAAGGAGGATTGGATTTGTTTCAAACTCATGGTACTGTCCCTGCGGAGGTTTACAACACACTCGATAAAAAGAAGAAAAAGAAAAAACGTAAAATACATTTATAACTATGGCTGATAATAATACATTTGTCCTCTTTGAGGAAATCAAAAACAAACTGGAGACAATTTACAGGGAGCTAAAGGAGTTGAAAGAAAAGGAGAACGGTTCTGTTTCCCTCCCTGTTCAATCTACACCAGCACAAAGTGATGAGCAGAAAGAACAGGAATTGCTCAATCAGTATGAACAGCGAACAAAAGAAGTGATTAACAAGTATATTGGTGTGCAAGTGCGCATCAAAGACGAGGAGGCTAAATCCATAGACAAATTGGTGGCAAGCGTATTGGCCATGTTGCACGAATGGCAGGAGAAGAAAGAGCATCCAATACTGCAGGAACATATTCACAGGCACAGTTTTGACCTCAAGTCCTCGAAAGTTTTTACTTATATGGTAGCAGTATCTGTCCTTTGTCTTGTTTCATTGGTCGGTAACTACTTCCTATGGCAAAGCAAACAGCAATACAAGGATGATGCCTTGAAATTCCGCATCATCAGAGTATGGAGAGGATGTAGTCCCAAGGAAATCCTATGGCTCAATGAGGTGTTCGATATTCATCGAAACGAAAAGACCATTAAGCTCATTAAGGAAAAAGCAGACGGATACGACTTACAACTAAAATCTAAGGCTGATAGCTTGATGCAGGCAAGATGAAATGAAATCTGTCAAGATAGATTGAATGTACTTCGCTCTATCTAACTTAAATGGCCGCAGGATGTTTCAAAAAGTCTTTGAAAAATTTGTTTGTTTCAAATAGAAATATTAAATTTGCCAAATAAAGACAAATCAATTATTGACAAATATGCTGTTTGCTGATAAATTAAAAGAACTAAGAGAGGGGAAACAGTTATTTCAAAGGCAGTTGGCTTCTGCATTGGAGATAGATACCCCTATGTATAGCCGTATTGAAAGAGGAGAAAGAAAAGCCAAAAGAGAACAAGTCATTTTATTGGCAAAATTACTTGACGCAAACGAAAAGGAACTTCTGCAATTATGGCTCGCCGATAAAGTCTATGATGTTTTAGCAGAAGAAGATTGTGCTGATGGAGTAATTAGTATGGTTGCAGAAAATATACGCGAATATGGAAAATAACATTCAAGATTTTACTAATAAGGTTTTTGAAAACGATTGTTTGAAAGTTATGCCTAATATTCCAGACAAATCTGTTGATATGATTTTGTGCGATTTACCTTATGGTACAACACAAAACAAGTGGGATTCTGTCATTGACTTAAAGAAGCTTTGGCAACAGTATATGCGTATAATAAAGGATAATGGTGCTATTGTTCTGACTGCCCAAGGTCTTTTTACTGCAAAACTCATTTTAAGCAATGAGGATTGGTTTAAATATAAAATAGTATGGATAAAATCCAAATCAACAAATTTCTTAAATGCCAAGAAACAGCCTTTGCGAAAACACGAGGATATTTGTGTGTTTTATAAACAACAACCCACATATAATCCTCAAATGACAAAGGGAGAAAGTTATGATAAGGGCATCCGCAAGAATCAATACACAGGGAGTTATGGAGATTTCAAGCCACGCCATGTTCAAAGTAATGGTATGCGCTATCCAAATGATGTTCTGTTTATGGACGATAATGAATTGCCAATAGAAGACTTTTTGTATGTGAAAACGGCAGAGTCAGAAGGTCCCGTATATCATCCAACTCAAAAACCTGTTGAGCTTGGGCGATATTTAATAAGAACATTCTCTAACCCTGGCGATATTATTCTTGATAATGCTTGTGGCAGTGGTAGTTTCTTAGTTGCTGCTGCTATGGAGCATAGAAAGTATATAGGAATTGAGAAAAATCAGAATGTAATGCTACATAAGGTCAAAGAAATAGATTATATACAAGTATGTGCAGATCGCCTTGCAAAGGTTACTGCTAAGCAGCACAATGATAAAATGGAACCTGTCATACAAGGACTTTTTGACAACAAAGTATATACCTCCGCTGCAAAGTAATAGTTATGGCAAAACTTGATGTAAAGAGAAACGAACGAGATTGGGCTGGTCAACTTATTAGTTGGATAAAATCAGCTATTGACAGAAAGACTACTGTTTTTCAAGATGCAACTAATGATACTGGAATAAAAATGAAATCGGGAAGAACTAAATTTCCTGATATTCTTCTTTTCGTTGATAAGACTTCTGGTGTAATATTCAATGGATGGGAATTGAAGTTTCCAGATACTGCCGTTGACGATACCGTTATGTTGGAGAATGCGCTGGAAAAGGCACATAAGTTACACTCTGATTCTTTTGTTACATGGAACGGTGCAGAAGCTATCATTTGGCATATAGACGATGAAGAATATACACTTGATAGCCTATCAAAGTTAAAAGTCTATCCAAAGGTTTCAACTATCAACAGTCGTGAGGATTTAGCTGATCCTGTAAAGTTTGCACAGCACGAACCATTATTGAAAGAGCGTACTGAGGAAATTCTGCATGATTTAGATTCTTTGTATCATAATGGAACTTTGAAACCTGCACTTGATATTTCTAAAAATATCATTTCTGCTGTACGAGAAGCATCTACTATCATTATTCCACAATTTCAAGAGGCAATAATTCAGGAGAAGGGTAGTAATCGTGCGTTTAGAGATGAATTTAATAAATGGAAAATTTATGAAAGTTCCACTTTGAAGATTTTAGAATCCTCGTCAAGAAAGAAGGAGCATGTCATACCAGAACAGGTTTTGGCGAAGTTTACTTTCTACAACTTGATAGGCAAGACCATTTTCTATTTGACTCTTTGCGAGAACTTAAGCGGAGAGTTGAAACCAATTGCTCTTGATGACAATAAATCTGCTAAAGATTTATTGAATAGCTATTTTGACAAAGCAAAGAAGATAGATTATCAAGCTATCTTTAGACCGTATTTCACAGATAGTATAGAATATTCTACTTTGGTCGATAAAGCTATTTATGCTCTATTGGAGGTGCTGATCGCTTTTGATTTCAAAGTGTTACCAACAGAAGTTATTGGGCATATATTGGAAAACCTTGTGCCTGATGATGAGAAGCAGAAGTTTGGACAATATTTTACTAGTGAAGTATTGGCAAAACTTGTTGCTTTCCCTGTTGTTAAGACCAATAAAGACGTATTGTTCGACCCAACTTGCGGAACTGGTACTTTTCTAAGTTCTTTTTATGAGATTTTACGAGTATTAGGTACAAAGGAGCATAGGAAACTACTAAAGCAAATATGGGGTAATGATGTGTCTCATTTCCCTGCAATTTTATCTGTTATCAACCTGTATAAGCAAGATGTGGTTGCAACAGACAATTTTCCTCGTGTCATGCGTAATGACTTTTTTAATTTGGAAGTTGGAGAAAAGGTCGTCTTTCCAGATTCGCACGACCATAATAAGCATATTGATGTGCCTATACCAACTTTTGATGGCATTGCAAGCAATTTCCCGTTCATACAGCAGGAGGATATTCCCAATGAGAAACTATCAGTTTTCTTTAGAGAGCAATTTCAAAATGGGCAGCAAGCTTTTTTGAAAGACAAAACATTCAAAATTAATGAGCGCTCTGATTATTTTACATACTGTATTTATAACGCAGATAAATTTCTCAAGCCTGATGGTTGTTTGTCTGCAATAACATCTAATGCGTGGTTAGGGAAAGAGTATGGGTTCCAATTTAAGAAGTTCTTATTAGATAACTTTCATATACGATATGTTGTAAAAAGCAATGCAGAACATTGGTTTAAGGATTCTCAAGTGTCCACTATTTATTTTGTCTTAGACAAGATGCAAAGTTGTGAACCAACGAAGTTTATCACACTCAATCGTAAGTTGAGTGAATTGTTTGTTGCTGAATCTAAGAACGAACAAATACAGCAGATTGAAGATTTTTATAGCGATATAGATAATTGCAATGATTCTCATAATAAGCTATGGGAAAAGGATGATTTCTTTGCTGACCTGTATAAGCGTAAAGATGGAAGTTTATCTGTATGTTTGGCATCTAAGGAATGTTTGTTAGATAGTCTTGAAAACAAAACTAATTGGGGACAGCTTTTCCTTTCCACCAATCTATTTGGCAGCTTTGAAAGTTGTTTAATCCAATATTATCCAAACATCGTAAAAGTGTTTAGAGGAGAGCGGACAGGTTGGAATCCTATGTTCGTCATTAAAGATAAAGATGCTAAGTCATCACGTATTGACGAAAAGTATTTGGTTCCGTATGTGAAGTCATCATCAGAACTTCAACAGATAGAGTTTGATGATAATTATAAGTTTAGGGCTTTCGTCTGCCAAGATGAGGAAAAGGATATAGACAAAGGAACGAAGTCATGGATTGATAAATTTGTAAACGCACCTAATAAGAATGGTAGCCAAACAATATCAGAGGCATGCTCAGGACACCGTCCCTATTGGTATTCTCTAAATCCCAAAAGGGCACACATTATCACTGCAATTAACCCGTATGAGCGCTTCTTCTTTACTTTTGCCAAAGAGCCGTTTATAATTGACCAACGTTTGATAGCTATGCAAGTGCAAGAAGGTTATGATGTAGAACTGGTAGCTGCTCTACTCAACTCTGTTATAACATTCTTAATATTTGAAATGCGAGGCACTTCACGAAGCTTAGGTGCTTTAGATTTAAATGCAGATTTCTTAAAACAACTCAAGATGTTAAATCCTAACCTATTGAACAGGGAAAAAGTTGATGCTATTATCTCCGCTTTTCGACCAATTAAGAACCGAACCATAAATTCTATTATAGAAGAAGTAAATTGCACTGATAGACGTAATTTTGATTCCACCATTTTGAGATGTTTTGGATTAGATGAAAAACTACTCGATAATCTATATAATATACTTATTGGTGTAGTAAATGATAGAATATCTATGTCAAAAAAGTAGGTCATTTTAGTGAGAACTATACTCTTATCTACATAGAAATGCAGATTATTGGCTAAGAAAAATTTCATTATACAAAAAACATGTTAGATAAAGAAATAATCATTCGTCGATTGGCAATCGTAAAGTACCTATATACTATTGCTGTTCAGCAATCCATGCAGGTTGAAACTGTTGCCGGTTTTTCTATTTTGTCCTTCCATGATTGTGTTGAAATATTTTTATTACTTATTGCAGAAAACAAGAATCTTAAGGCTCAAAAATGGTCATTTATGGACTACTGGACTCATATTCCAGAATTAACTCTTCAAAATTCTATGAATGCACTAAAAGATCGCAGAGTGAGTATTAAACACAAGGGACAATTTCCGTCTAAATCAGACATAGAATTTAGCCGATTAACAATAACGAAGTTCTTAGAGGAGAATACACCTAAACAATTTGGTATAGAATTTAAGGAAATATCCATATCTTCTCTAATCTCTTTTGAAAGTGTCAAAGATTACGTTGATATAGCAGAACAGAAATACCAATCGGGAGAAATCTATGAATGTTTGGAAAATTGTAAAATTGCTTTTTTGGAATTGCTACGTTCGTATGAAGCGAATAAATCGTCACGATATAGTTTTAATAACATTTTAAATATCGGGAATGAAATTTCCAGTAATTATCGTTCTCTTGTAGGTAACCATAACAGAGATTCAATATGGTTCGAAGACGTAACGAAAACAACTAATAAACTTCGCAATATACTTAAAATTACGGCACTGGGAATAGATTATAGAAAATATGTCTTTTTCGAAGCTATAACTCCTTATATTCAAGCTTGGGATAAAAAAGATGGTTGTGAATACAATGCTATTGGAAAAGAGTTTTATGAACAAAGAATGCAGCCAAGAAATGTTGATTGTAGGTTTTGTATAGATTTCGTCATAGATAGTGCTCTTAAGCTTCAAGATTTTGATTTTAATATAACAAGCATATATAAAAAATAAAAATAATATGGATTTATCTATTATTGAGCAACTGTGCTTTAGTACTGTTCGTATTGAAACGACTTCAAATGAAGGCATTTCATATTCCGGTACAGGTTTCTTTTTCAATCTATCCATAGATGATAAGACCATAGTGCCCTTACTCGTAACTAATGAGCATGTCGTAAAAGGTATGACCCAAGGGAAATTTATCATGAGTGAGTGTGATGAGAGTGGTAATCCTATTTATACGAAACATGTTCCCATATACATAGAAAAGAACTTTGAAAAGAAATGGATTTTTCATCCTGATTCCGAGATAGACCTTTGTGTTATGCCGATGAAACCTATTATTCAATCCTTTCAAGAAGGATTTGGTAAAAGATTTTTCTATCGGACTTTTGATAATACTATAATTCCTACCATACAACAGTTACAAGATATTGATATAGCAGAAGATGTTTTGATGATAGGATATCCCAATGGATTATGGGATGCTATAAATAATATGCCCATAGTTAGGCGCGGTATTACGGCAACTGATGTTAAGTTAAACCATAACGGGAAAAGAGAATTCGTTATAGATGCAGCTTGCTTTCCTGGCTCAAGTGGTTCTCCTATTATTTTATTCAATAAAGGAGGTTATACTGATAAAAAAGGAAATTTGAATTGGGGGAAGGGACGACTTATGTTGTTAGGTATATTATATGCAGGTCCCCAACTTACAGTTTCTGGCGATATTAAAATTGTTACCATTCCAGATGTTCAAGAAAAGGCCTTGTCAATTTCTCACATACCTAATAACTTAGGCTATATAATTAAATCAGAAGCACTATTAGATTTTGTTCCTATTATAAAGTCAATTTTGGAATTGTAAGCTTTCAGAAAAGGGTGCATGGGAACAATTTGGGAACATTCATAAAATAAGAAAAAGCTAAGTATTTGATAACAAACTACTTAGCTTTTGTCTTTGTACCCAGACCCGGGATCGAACCGGGATGGATTGCTCCACTGGTGTTTGAGACCAGCGCGTCTACCGATTCCGCCATCTGGGCATTTGGCTTTTCATTAAAGCGGTGCAAAGATAATGAGAAAATCTGAATGGAGCAAACTTTTTTAGGAAAATCACAAAAGGAATATTCTCGGCTGAAGAGAATGAAAGGTGATTTTCTGGTGAAGGAGGGAGTTTTAAGGGTGGGGTTGAAAGATTCACAAAATAGTTATTTATTTCTTAAAACATTTGCTTTTCTTGATTTATTGAGATAACTTTGGGTGTTAATAAAAGAGTCTAAGCTGTCTATGAAGATGACGAATGCGAGTAATTATTATTGTGTGATACTGGCTGGAGGAAAGGGTCGTCGCCTTTGGCCGAGCAGCCGTGAGGAATTGCCCAAGCAGTTTATTGATTTTTTCAGTGAAGGAAGAACGCAGTTACAGCAGACTTTCGACCGTTTTGCAAGTATTATCCCCATCGAGAATATCTATATCAATACGAGTAAGCAATATCTTGATATCGTTTGTCGGCAGTTGCCGGAGCTTTCGAGGGATAATATCATGGCTGAACCTATCCATCGCAACACTGCGCCGAGTGTGGCATGGGCCACTCATCGTATTGGCAAACTGAATCCGGAGGCGAAAATAATCGTTTCGCCGTCTGATCAGAGTATTTTCAATATTGACATCTTCAGGCGAAACGTGCTTGAAGGGATGGATTTTGTGGCTCATCACGACTGTTTGCTGACGATGGGTATTAAGCCGACTCGTCCGGAACCTGGCTATGGTTACATACAAGAGGGCGAAAATGCCGGGACAGATAATATTTTCAAGGTGAAGGCCTTTACCGAGAAGCCCGACGAGAGCTTTGCGCAAATGTTTTGGGAGAGCGGTGAGTGGTATTGGAATACTGGTCTTTTCTTGTCGAACGTACAGTTCCTGACCTCCTGTCTTTATAATTTCTTGCCGGTGGTGCTGCGTAATCTTGATGCAAGGATGAAAGATTTTAGCATCGAGGAGGAGAATAACTTTGTTCAGGAATTTTTCCCTTCCTATCCGAATCTTTCGATTGACTATGGTGTGTTGGAGAAATCTGAGAATGTTTATGTGATGAAGTGTGATTTTGGTTGGGCTGATCTTGGGTCATGGCATGGCATTTATGAGTCGAGGAGCAGAGGGGATGGTGACAATGTTATTATCGACTCGGATGTCATTATTGAAAATTCAAGGAACAATATCATCAAACTACCAAAGGGCCGTCTTGGTGTCATCGATGCGTTGGAGGGCTACATAGTTGCAGAGCATGATAATGTGCTGCTGATTTGCAAGAAAGAAAATTCTTCGTCACTGGTGCGGAAGTTTGTCAATGAGGTACAGCTGAAGCGAGGTGACGGTTTTGTTTAAGCTCCAATCTGGCATCAGACTGCAATTTCATAATTTGATGATGGCAATATAGCTTGCAGACCGCAGACCATTTGGGTTTAAAGGCATGTGAGAATAAACGAATATCTTGAGAAAATAATTGAAGGCGAAGAATGGTTTAATCATTCTTCGCCTTCAATTTGTTTTGTGTTGATCAGCTTATATGAGCTTTTGAAATTCAGAGAAAATCTTGTTTGCTATCTCCTTTTGCTCGTCTTCAGCGACTTTTACGTGCTTCGTAAAGTTCACATCGGCCTCGTTGTCTATTGGAATGAGGTGTATGTGGGCATGTGGGACTTCAAGTCCGAGAACAATCTGGGCTACTTTCTTGCATGGGAAAGCTGCTCTGATGGCGCATGCCACCTTCTTGGCAAACAGTTGGAACTCTGCCAAATCGGCATCTTCCATGTCGAAAATATAATCAACCTCTTTGCGTGGAATCACCAAAGTGTGGGCTTTCCTTACTGGGTTGATGTCAAGGAAGGCATAGAATTTCTCGTCTTCCGCGCATTTGTAGCTTGGTATCTCGCCAGCTGCAATCTTTGAAAAAATACTCATAGCGTTCGGTTATTGTTATAAGTCTATTGTGATTTTATCGACACGCAGCTTGATGATGCCACGTGGAATTTTAATTTCAACCACATCGCCCACTTTCTTGTTGAGTAATCCCTGTGCGATAGGAGTTTGAATCGAAATCTTGCCTTGCTTCAGATTGGCCTCTGTCTCGCTGACGATGGTGTATTTCATCTTGGAATTGTTGCCCATATTGGTCATTTCAACTGTTGACATGATCTGTACGGCTTCATCACTTAGGCGTGAGACGTCAACGATTTTGGCCTGTGCGATGGTCATCTTCATATCGTTGATTTTATCTTCCAAGTGTCTTTGTGCTTCTTTCGCAGCATCGTACTCCGAATTTTCACTAAGGTCGCCTTTGTCTGCAGCTTCCGCAATAGCGGCTGATGCCTTGGGGCGATCTACTGATTCTAATTGTTTCAGTTCGGCCACGAGCTTGTCGTAGCCCTCTTGTGACATGTAAGACATAATTGAACTATTTTTGTTATACGTTTTTCAGATGGATATAAAAAACATAGAATTCCAACATCTGTATAATGTCGGAATTCCATATCCTTCAATTTCCTTTTTATTCCTAATTTTCTGCAAAGTTAGCCCTTAATTTTGAAATTGCAAAGATATGGAGGTTAAAAATGGTTTATTGCTCATCAAATCCCAATTGATCATTCGGTCGATGGTCAATTGCTTAAAATTAACTTCATCGCTTGCAGGGTGATGGACGTTCCGAATATCAAACGAAATGCAAGTAGGTACAAATCACAGAATTAGGCAACTCTCCATATCTGTCATCAGTCAGAAAAAACTGGCGGAGCACCAGATGTTCCGCCAGTTAACAATAATACTATGATAATCTTTGATTTATTTTTTCATCAATCCTTTCAGCAGTTCGGGAATCTCGCTTGTCTCGCGAGCTACGGGAACACCTGCGGCTTCGAATGCCGCTACCTTCTCAGCTGCCGTGCCGGAACCGCTGGAGATAATGGCGCCTGCGTGCCCCATCTGCTTTCCCTTTGGTGCTTCGCGACCAGAAATGAAAGCTACGACAGGTTTTGTAATGTGCTGTTTGATGAAATCAGCTGCGCGTTCTTCTGCGTCGCCTCCGATTTCGCCGATGATAGCGATGCTGTCAGTCTCCGGATCGTTCTGGAACATTTCGAGCAGCTCTTGGAAGTATAGTCCTACGATAGGGTCGCCACCGACACCGATTGCCGATGATTGTCCCATTCCTGCTGCCGTGAGGTTGGCAACGACCTCATAAGTCAGCGTACCACTACGGCTGATGACGCCCGTGTGACCTTTCTTGAAGATGTTGGTAGGCATGATTCCTACCATACTTTCCTCTGGTGAAATCAGACCTGGGCAGTTAGGACCGATGAGGTTTGCGCCCTTGTCGCTGATGTAGCGATAAGCATCAACAACGTCGAGTGTCGGCACTCCCTCTGTGATGCAAATGATGAGTTTGATGCCAGCGTCGGCAGCCTCAAGCATGGCGTCCTTGGCAAATGGAGCTGGTACGAAAATCACTGATGTGTTGGCATTTGTGGCAGCAACAGCGTCTTTCACTGTGTTGAAAACGGGAATCCCGTCAACATCCTGGCCTGCTTTGCCTGGTGATGTGCCACCTACCACGTTTGTACCATAGCTCTTCATTTTTCTGGCGTGGAATCCGCCGTCACGACCTGTTATGCCCTGAACGATCAGTCGTGTATCTTTGTTGATTAATATACTCATTTTGTTTTAAGATATTGTTTAAGTAAGACAATTTGGATAATTACTTGCACTTTGCGCACAATTCTACGGCCATCTTTCCAGCCTCGCCCATTGTGTGGGCCACGTTGAACTTAGTACCTTTCAGAAGCTCGCGCCCTTCAGCCTCGTTCGTACCCGTCAGACGGATGACGATTGGTATATTGGTGTCGATGAGTTTGAAAGCTTCGATGAGACCGTTTGCCACGTCATCGCAACGGGTGATACCGCCGAAGATGTTGATGAGCACCACCTTGACGTGCTTGTCGGAGAGCAGCAACTTCATTGCCTCAACAATCTTTGTAGGGTTAGAACTACCACCGATGTCGAGGAAGTTAGCAGGATTTCCACCATAGAGCTTGATCATATCCATAGTAGCCATAGCCAGTCCGGCACCGTTGACCATGCAGCCGATCTCTCCGCCGAGGTTCACGTAACTGAAGCCCTTGTCCTTGGCTTCCTGTTCTTTCTTCTCCTCCTCTGTTGGTTCGAACATCTCGAAAATGTCAGGATGGCGGAAGAGTGCGTTGTTGTCGAAAGTCATTTTGGCGTCGATTGCCATTACCTGACCTTGTTCCGTGATTACGAGTGGGTTGATTTCGGCCAGTGATGCGTCCTTCTCCTTGAAAAGACGGTAGAGCTTCTGGAGGATAGGAGCTGCCTGCTTCACGTATGTCATGTCGTCGAAGAGCTTGAATGCAGCTTCGCGAGCAAGGTAATCGGGTAAGCCAATCAGTGGGTCGATTGGAATCTTCACAATCTTCTCAGGGGTTTCTTTTGCTACCGACTCGATGTCAACACCACCTTCGCGGCAAAGCATCATGATGGCTCCTTTGGTTTTGCGGTCGATGACAATACTAACATAAAACTCTGAGGCGATATCCACGGCCTGTGCGACAAGGACGCGATCAACGGTGAACCCTTTGATATCCATGCCCAAGATGTCGGTAGCGCGTTGCTTCACTTCCTCCTCGGTCTTTGCAAGTTTCACACCTCCGGCTTTACCACGGCCACCAGTGTGCACCTGTGCCTTGATAACTGCCAATTCAACACCGAGTTTTCGGTAGGCCTCCACGGCTTCTTCCGGAGTACGGCAAACAAAACCTGGTTGCACAGCCATTCCGTAAGCAGCAAAGATTTCCTTTGCTTGATATTCATAGACTTTCATAGTAAATATAATTTGTTAATACTAAAAGTAATAATCTTTCCTAAGAGAAAACTTACAGTGTATGTAAAAACTGGAAATACGCTGGCTTTCGGATTAATAGCAGGTATCAAGAGTGGGTACATAGTTTAGTAAGTAGATCTTCTTGGGTTCAATATTTCAAATTAGTGGCAAATGTACGAAATCAAATTTAAATAAACAAATAGCTATGGATAAAAATTCAATATTTTTTTATTTGTCGAAAATCCACCGAGAAAACATCATTCTTATGAACGAAATTTTGGGGCGGACAATCTACTGGCGTTGGACGATTCGCTCACCTGAATGATGCTCTTCGTAATCATTCGACGGATGAATTATCCACCGAAAGTTTGATAACGGACCATTTCATTCCATTATTGGAAACATTTCGTTTAAAAATGAGAAAATAATAAATTGAAAGTATAATTAATGAATTAATATAATCTTTCGCTTGATTTAAATCAATTAATGTGTTAAATTGATAAAATAATAGCAATATTATTTGCGAATATATTAGATATGACTTACCTTTGCAATGTGTTTTTCATAGTATTAGATTTAAGGTTAACAAAGGTTGGACTACGGCGGTAGTCCTTTTTTTATGTCTTTACGCCAGTACCGACATGGCTGGGGCTCATGTGAGAAGCACGTGTTACCCCGAAGTTATTTCCCACTTCATCCTCTTTGATATCTCGTTGGTCAGTTGGCCAGAATCGTCGAATCGGATTTCAATTCCCGAATGCTGAATAGTGTCGTGTGCGCCGTTTCGCGAAAATTTCACAGAAGCAGAGCTTTCGCCAGCTGATAGGGCAGCTTTCGCATGGCGAAAGGTCACCTATGGCGCTGCGAAAGGTTACCCATTACTGCCAGTCCCGTAAACTGCTGATTGTCAGGCATTGGCAATGCTGTTTGATGATCCAATGTCTGTCTTCGCTAACGGTCTATTTATCAGAGAAAATCAATCTTCCGCCTTTCCCGTCTATATAGTCCAACATTTCGCCGAAGAGCTTGTTTTGGCGGAGCGTTGCCTCGTTGCCAGTGAGGATGAGTTGCTTTCGGGCGCGTGTAATGGCAACATTGAGTTTCCTGTCGATGGTTTTCCCGTCTTCAACAAATGTGTTGGCAGTGAGAAACTCCAGCTGATAATGACTCTGAATGGTGAATGAATAGACAATGACATCGCGCTGGCTGCCTTGATAGCGTTCCACGGTGTCGATGCTGATGGCCTCCAATTCTGGGATGTTCAGTTTTTCGAGTTCCTTGCGAATCATGGCTATTTGATTGCGGTAGGGCACGATCACTCCAATCGATTTTTGGGGATTGAACGTGTCGCCCATCTGACGGTGCAACCGACGGATGATGTCGGCGACAATGCGGGCCTCCTCTGTGTTCACCTTCTCCGAGATGTTAGGCTGTCGGCAGGCTTTTGACGGAATGAAAACCATGCGGTGAACTTTCAGAAAGTCGTCGGTCGCATCCTCGCTGGCAACGTTGTAAGGCAGTTTGGTCTCGGTTTGATGCATCAGTGGCACGCATTCCAGTTGCTCACGTCGGTAGAAGGTCTTGTTGGGGAACTCCGCTATGTCGGGATGCATGCGCCCCTGTTTGCGCAGTGTGCCGATAAATTGTGTGCGTCCTGCCGCACGTTCAGTGCGGATGAGACGCTCGAAGAGCGAGTTGGCACAGTTGTCCAGTTGGATGGCCGACAGAAGTGGATCGCTGGTTGATGACTCGTCTGAATCTTGTTGCACGACCGCCGGAAGTTGCTTGTAGTCGCCGATTAGGATGAACTTCCCGATTGCCTCTCTTCCTGCTCTCTCCTCCGGAGAAGGAGCTGCATTTTCGCTATGGAATGGCTGCACGGGGGGTATTGTGTGAAGATGCGAAGATGTTATGGCGGTGGTACCGGGAGCCGACTGCGTAAGTTCGGTTTCGCTCTGAGATAGCGGTGTATGAGTCGGTAGGGCCGATGAGGAGGCTGATTTCGTGAGGTCGTGGTTTAATTGCCCGAAGGAGGTCTGAAGCGAAGGAGGATTTTTTGCTGATAGAATTCCAATAATGTTTGGTTCGAGAATCTGACTTGCTTCGTCGATGATGGCAACATCGAAGTGTTTGATGTTGAAGATGAACGGACGGGCGGAAAGTGCAGCGGTGGTGCTCACAATGATGCGTGCGTCGGTGAGCGTCTGGGTGATGCCGCGCAGTGTGGGATTCTCATCTATGACATGCGACAGCAGATGAGTTTTGAAACGGGCATCGCAACTGTATTCGTTGCCTAACCGTATGTAGTCGAATCCGTTGTCGGACAACATTCCACAGATTTCATCCACGGCACGGTTGGTGTAGGAAAGGAGAAGGAGGGCGGTGGAAGAGGCATATTCTCTCACCAGAAACTGCAGCGCCATTGAAGTCTTGCCAGTCCCTGGAGGTCCAATCAACAGAAAATAATCTTGTGCTTGTTTTACTTTCAGAATAATATCGTCGTAGGTGGGATGATAACTCCGGCTGAGTTGCAGACTTGTGTCGTAGCGGGGGACGCGTTGTCCGAGCAGTAGTTGCTTGCGATCGTCGTCGGCAGTGATGAATGTGTGCAATCCATGGATTGCCGCAGAGCTGCCGATATCGCTGCTGCTGTGTTCGATAGCGAAAAAGTCGCCACTGATGATGTCGTCGTTTTGTTGGCCGTCGTTCAGATGGATAGTCAGATTGTTGTTATGGATGGCCTCTATAGCACCCCTGAAGAGTATGCTCTTGCGCACATCTGGCATTTCGCCTCGCTTGTAGGCATAGAGGTAAATCATGTCGCCCTGTCGGAAATTGGGCAGAAAGTTGTCGCTTTGTTCAGGTACATCGAGCGTGATGGTGTCGTAGCCGCTGAAAGCACTGCTGCGTCTCTTCTCCTTGATGGTCAGCCCAGTGTAGATGTTTCCTGTCTCCATCTTCTCTGATAGCGGCATGTTCCACAAGTCGGCGTTGCAGCTGCCCGTTCCCTCCTGATAGCCCACCTTGGCAATTATCTGCTCTTTGATAACGAAGCGCATCATCCGGCAGAAGTATGCGCTCTCAAGTGGCGAGAGATGGTGGAGCGGTGCGAGCGTGTCGGTGAGCCGTGGAAGAATGTACTGGTTGAAAAAGCGGTCGTTGCCTTGCTCCTGTCGGAGCGTTGCCGGAGTGAGCTGCGGTATGATGCGTGTGAAGTCATTGTCGGCCAGCCAAAATTCTGTCGCCACCACCTGATTGCGGAATTTTAGTGCCTCCATCATCAGTTTCTGTAGAGGCTCGACTTCTAAAAGTCCGTCTGGAAGTGGGTATTTGGAATAGAGCAGATGAATGTTTGTGTTCTTCCCGCTGCGGTTGAAGTTATACTGGAGGATGCCAAAATAAAGCAGCACCTGCACGTAGTGTTTCTCGATGTGAAGCGATCCGTGCTTGTTGGGTCGCTTGCTGGTGAGATAGAAGTTCTTACCCGACTTTTGTTCCACCAGCAGCTGAAGGTCGGTCGTCATTAAATCGACACGTCCTTGGATGCCCAGTTGCTCGCATACGAACGAGGGTTCCAGTATGGCTTTGTGTTTATTGTGAGTCTTGAAAATCTCTTCGGCAATCTCCCGAATGTTTTTGACTTGCGATTCAGATTCCTGTTTGAATTCCATGGCATTGAAGTCACCGCAGGTAGCAAAGTCGAGTGCATGGTCGCGGAAGTTCGACTTGAAAGTGTTGCCAATGTCGTAGTTCTCGTGGTTGATGATATCGTCGAGGACTGCTCCGGCAAAATTTCCGAGAATGGTGTGTCGGTTGTTTGGGCGAGCCTGCAGACGGTTCACTGTGTAAAGGAGAGGATGGTGTCCATAGTCCTCGAAGCAGTTAGCAATAGAGGAGATGTCGAGGAGATAATCTGGTTCGACGACAATTATTTTAGGCACAATTCGTTTACGGGTAACGTTGCAGTCGAGCAGATTGAGTTGCATCCCTTCACGCAGAATAGGGCGCAGATAGGTGAGATCGATATAGTCGGGGGTCGCCGTGTAATCCACAGTTAGTTCCTCCTCGCTGCAGTCTTGGTTGAGTACGCCTACCTTGATGGTGTCGTTGTTCCATGATCTTACGGTGCAACGGATGTATCGGTAGTTGGCTATCTGAATGTTCGACGTGCGTCGTCTAGTCGCTGGTATTCTCCCAGCGAGAAAAGAAGGAATGGAAGTGTCGAAAACAGCTGCGATAAAGACGGCCAAAGCCCTACAGTCGTAGGCGAGGTCGTTGGGCAGGATGGGGGCGAAGGAATTGCTGTGTCGGCGCATCAGATGGATGGCCACCGTATCTTGTGGACTGACGTGATGTCGGCGGCAAAGCGAATCGACCTGAGAAGAAAGGTTCCCGAATCCGTGACGTGTGCTTTTAAGCCCTTCATGACAAGCCAGCACAAGGGTTTCGTGCATCAGTCGATTTTTTATGTCAGGCCGATTGTCAGCCCCTGATAGAATTTCCGATATGCGATGGAAGAGCTCTTCAGATGTAGTCATAATGGAACCCTCGCCCCAAACCTCCACAGGGAGGACAGCCCGTGGGGGCAATGCGGGATGTTTTGATGGTTGTTTTATTGTTTTTATTGTCCGCCCAATCTCTCAAAATATACAATTATCTCTTCCCAAGTTTTGAACTCATCACTGCCAAGAGTGAGCGATGTACCCATAAAATCGTCCGTTTCATCGGTCGAAACAAGGTAGTCGCCATAAAGAATTTGGGGTTGGTTGGTGAAAATGACATGATTCCATGCCGGTGCGCTGAACGTCTCCTCTATCCATGTTTGAACATCAGACAGGAAAGGATGATCGTTCGTTGGAGCTGGTGCCACAAAATAGACCTTGTAGTGGTCGAGTAGAAACTCGTAGGCCTTGTGAAGGCTCGATTTCGGCTTGCCGTATGAGTCTGGCAGCGCACTCCAGTCGATGAGAATCGTCTTGCGCTCGCGACCCTCTTGCTTGTCGTCGATCCAGCGGATGGCCGGTATCAGGTAATGGAATATCACCTTTTCAACAAGCCTGTGCTCGCCATGGAAACGGATGGCATTAGGATAGTGCTTGTTGAACAGGTCAAATGTGTGGACTATCGGATCGTTGTCGCCGAAGAGCCCATATACCCTTTTCTGCTCCTCGGCCGTGATATGGCTGAAGCATTGTTCCGTCATATCCTTGTATTCTTTTTGCAAGGCTTTGGTAACGATGACCTCCTGTATTCCGTCTTTGCGTGGGTTCTGATAAACCTGCTTGCCCATCATGTTGTTCTCAGTGATGGTTGAGCCCATTTGAAATGCTGGATTCACACAGATTCTGTCTGTCCCGTAGAGCATTTCGGTGTACATACCACCCATGGATGTTCCTATAATCAGGTCGGGCCGTTCGTCGGCTTGTAGTTGGCGGAGCAGTTGCATCGCCTCTTCGGGGTGGATGGGCAGGTCGGGAGCTATGACGGTGGCCTTAGGCATGTAGTCTCTCAGAATTTGCGCGGTGTGGGTAGAGCCGGCAGACATGAATCCATGAACGTAGATGAGCTTCTTGCCAGCCATCAGGTCGGGGAATGTTTTTTGATATTGGTTTTCCATCTTTTCGTTGTTTTGTCGTTTATTGCCTGACTTTCAGAAAGCGGGGCTGTTAAATGGCTGGTCTGGTTAGATGATGGGCAGACTTATGCCGTTGATTTTCTGATAGATGTCTAGCGCATAGACGTCAGTCATGCCGCTGATATAGTCAATTACGGCCATCACGCGGTCCTCAAGGTTCTTGTTTTGGATGTCGTACTGACTCGAAAATCTGCGTATCAACTGTTTGCTGTGGAATTTCTCTGGAGCGATGGCTGCGTCGATGAGTGCCCCCATCAGGGTTTCCATAATCTTGTACCCCGACAGTTCCACGTCAAGGACGGTCTTGCTACTGTATATTTTCTCAACAGACACCTTTGAACAGTGTTTGTAATTCTTTCTCTGAAGTTCGGGAATGTGGTCTATCAGCGAACCTTCAAATGTGCCGTTGAGGATGGCTTCCTCGTTTTCCACGAATACATCGACGCACAAACTCTCCAGTAATCCTACTGCACAGGCCCGGAAATAAACCACTTGCTCGTTTCTGTCGGTCACGCCCTCATCCTCGGTGCGTTGTCGGATGCTCTGCTTGGTCGCTTCGTCGAAGAATCCCAAGAGCAGTTCTGCCGTCTCGTCGAACGACAGAAGTCTCAACTTGTGCGAGTCTTCTATGTCCATAATCTCATAGCAGATGTCATCGGCGGCCTCCATAAGATAAACCAATGGATGGCGGGCGAAGGCGATTCCTGAATCGGATGATTGCTTGCAGATAATGCCCAGCTCATCGGCTATCTTGCGATAGTTACCCTCTTCGGTTTCAAAGAATCCGAATTTGCCATGCTTTCCAGCGAGTGATGAAGAGAAAGGATACTTCACTATGCTGGCCAAGGTGGAGTAGGTCATGACAAAACCGCCATCCCGTCGCCCAAGGAATCTGTGGGTCAGCAGGCGGAAAGCATTCGCATTGCCCTCGAAGTGGGTGATGTCATCCCAGAAACGAGGGCTTACTTCTGACTTAATGTTTGCCCCAGGCCCTTCGGTGAAAAAAGCCTGAATAGCCTTCTCGCCACTATGCCCGAACGGTGGGTTACCCATGTCATGGGCATAGCAAGCCGTCTGGACTATGGTACCTATTTCCTCGAAGAGCGTTCCCTGCAAATCAGGGTGCTTCTGAGTGAGTTTTCTTGCCACATCATCGCCCAATGATTTGCCCAAGGAGGCAACTTCAAGCGAGTGAGTCAGACGGTTGTGGACAAAAACGCTTCCCGGCAGTGGAAATACTTGTGTCTTGTTCTGCAATCTTCTGAAAGGTGCAGAGTAGATTAATCGGTCGCTGTCGCGCTTGAACTCTGATCTATCGTCGTGTCTCAAGGCATGTCGGTCTTCCTGCCCGAGTCGTTTGTTGGAGATAAGCTTTTGCCAGTACATCATTCTAAGTTGAGAGGTTTACAAGTTTACTTGTTGATAAGTTTGTCATTGGGCAGCAAGCTTTCTGCAATGCTCTGTGATTTTTTCTTGCAATCTTGCATGCTCGCGTGCTCGCCAATTCAAAAATATCTTACGCAAAAGTAATTAAAATTGGCTAAATTGGGCCTTTTTTAAGTGTGAAAATTCAAATATGTGGTTAGAATTGATTATTTTTGCACATTATTGAATAACTATGGTTCAGATAAAAGTAGTAAATAAAGGCAAGCAACCTTTGCCAACTTATGCAACGGCCCAGAGTGCCGGCATGGATCTCCGTGCCAATATCGACAGTCCAGTCACATTGAAGCCTATGGAACGCCGCCTCGTGCCAACGGGATTACACATCGCATTGCCCGAAGGCTATGAGGCTCAGGTGCGCCCTCGGAGCGGCTTGGCTCTGAAACACGGCATAACGGTGCTCAATACGCCGGGTACCGTGGATGCAGACTACCGTGGGGAAATCATGGTGCTGCTGATTAACTTCTCGAATGAGGAGTTTGTCATCAACGCTGGCGAACGTATTGCGCAGATGGTGATAGCCCGACACGAGCAGGCGCAGTTCGAAGAGGTGGAAGTCCTCGACGAGACGGAAAGAGGCGCAGGTGGTTACGGTCATACTGGTGTGAAGTAAGTCGCTGGGCCAGCTTGCTATTAATAAGCTGGCACTGGTTCATTTCAGTCAGCAAGGCAATCTTTCTGCCAGATAATGCTAATTGTCGGCAGTTGATTTTAACAACGGAGGAATATTGATTGGAAAATTCTCATAGAAAATACCTGAGACAAGGAGTCGTGGCAACAATGCTCTTCGTGTTTGCCTTGACAGCAAATGCCATCCCGAAGGATGCGCTGATGCGCTACAACTATTTCTTCCTTGAGGCCATCCGGCAGCAGGAGATGGGAAATATGGCTGCCGCATTCGACTTGTTGAACCATGCCAAGGACATCAATCCTGACGCACCGGAAGTCTATTATAAGCTGGCGGGTTACTATGTTTACATGAAGAACAACGAGCAGGCGCGTATCAACTACGAAAAGGCGGCTGCACTCGACCCGGAGAACTCCACTTACCTTGAGAAGATGGGCCAATTCTACATCACTCAGAGTGATTACACGAATGCTCTTGATGCTTACGAGCGCCTTTACGCAACTAACAAGGCACGGGAGGACATTCTTCAAATTCTATTTCAACTCTACGGCTCACAGAACGATTACAAAAAGATGATCGAAGTGCTCGACAGACTTGAGCTACTCGTAGGCAGCAATGAGCACCTATCGCTCTCTAAGATGCAAATCTATGATCAGATGGGCGATAAGAAGAAGGAGGAGGCTGTGTTGATGGCCCTCGTTGCTGAGCATCCACTCGAACTCAGCTATAAGGTTATGTTGGGAAACTGGCTGTTTCAGAATGGTAAAAAGAAACGGGCTTTGCAGGAATACAAGGCTGTTTTGATGGAAGAGCCTGACAATCCATACGCCCAACTGTCGTTGTTGGATTACTATCGTGATGCCAGAGACTTGAAAATGGTCGACCAGCTGACAGAAAATATTCTCCAATCCAAAAAGACCGAGAAAGAAACCAAGATGGCTTTGCTCCGACAAGTCATCATGGACAACCAAAATGAGAGTGGCAAGGACAGTTTGGAAGTTCTTAAATTGTTCGATAAAGTTCTGGCCTCACCTCAGGAAGATGCTGATATAGTGTTGATGAAGGCGGCTTATCTGACTCTTCAAGGTTATCCAAAGAACGAAATCAACATGGTTTATGAGCAGGCAATAGAGATAGAACCAGATAATATCCGTGCCCGACTGGCGCTTTTGCAGAACATTTGGGAAGACAAGGAATACGATAAGGTCATTGAGGTTTGCCGCCCGGCGCAAGAATACAATCCAGAAGAGATGGCTTTTTATTACTATCAGGGCTTCGCACAATACATGAAGCATGACAATGACGGGGCTTTGACGACCTTCCGCAAAGGGGTGAGTCAGATTAAGCCTGACAGTAATCCCGACATCGTTTCCGATTTCTATGCCGTTATGGGAGACATTCTTCACGAGAAGGGACTGGATAAAGAAGCTTTCGAGTCATACGACAGTTGCTTGCAGTGGAAGCCTGACAACTTTGCTGCACTAAACAACTATGCATATTACCTGAGTGAAAAAAGAAAAGACCTCAGCAAGGCCGAACAGATGAGTTACAAGACCATCAAGGCTGAACCAAACAATGCGACTTACCTTGATACGTACGCATGGATTCTGTTCCAGCAGGAACGTTATCAGGAGGCAAAAATCTATATCGACCAGACAATCAAGAATGACAAGGCGCCCAGTGGAGTGGTTATAGAGCATGCTGGCGATATTTACTTCAATGCTGGGGAGCCCGAAAAGGCGCTTGAGTACTGGAAACAGGCATCGGAGAATGGCAACAACAGCGCCATCTTGAAAAGAAAGATTGAACAAAAGAAATACATAGTCAAATGAAGATAAAAAATATAGGAATAATCGTTGCAGCAACGCTGGTGTTTGCCAGTTGCGGAACTAACAAGGCGATAGTGAAACAGCCCACCACCGTGAAACAGACAACTGCTCCAACCCAAAGTTCAGTGCAGAAACAGAAGTTGCAGTTTGTTCAGAAAGTTTCCGACCAGTCTCTTTATCAGAAGAATCTCGTGTCCGATTTGTCCTTCACGCTCAACACTGGTTCAAGGAATATCTCCGTTCCAGGCATCTTGCACATGAGAAAGGATGAGGTTATCCGCGTTCAACTTCTCATTCCGCTCATACGAAGCGAAGTCGGGCGTATTGAATTTACGAAAGACTACGTGCTCTTCATAGACCGAATGCACAAGCAATACGTGAAAGCAAGCTATAACGACGTGGCTTTCCTGAAAGACAATGGCATCAATTTCTATTCGCTTCAGGCATTGTTTTGGAACCAACTCTTCATCCCTGGTCAGCAACGGGTTGGAGAAAGTCAGCTGTCGATGTTTTCTGTTGACCTCGCTGCCGTCCAAGCAAACAATGTACCAGTAACATTGCTGGATGGGAAGATGGCCTACAAGTGGCTGGCAGAATCGGCATCAGGGCTCATCAACATGGCTGAGGCCAAATATACGAGTGCGAATCATGGAGTCTCAACCCTGAAATGGAACTATGGAAACTTCCAGAACTTCGGTGCTAAGAAATTCCCGGTCTATCATGAAGTGACCATCCAAACACAGGCAACCAAGCAACAAAGAACCATCAAGGCTGTTTTTGAACTTAACGGATTGAGCGACAACGCAGATTGGGAGAGTTTCACCACACCTTCAAACCGGTACCAGAAGGTAGGAGTAGATGAAATTCTTGAGAAATTAACGAAACTGTAGGATGAAACGAATCATATTCATATCACTTTTATTGACTACTTGCCTGTTGTCTCCGCATGCCCAGAAGCAAAAAACAAAGCGGAAACCGCAAACTACACACCAGAAACCACAGGCAACTCGGCAGAAGTCTAAAACTGCACAGCAGAAGACGCGTATAACTCAACAGCCACAGAGAAAGACCAATCAGAAAGTATCTCGCAAGAGAGGGAAAGGCTCTTCCAAGTCGCAGAAGTATGTTACGACAGAGGAAATCAAGGGCTTGCAGCGACAAAACCTGCAGATTCAGAAGGAAATAACAGAAAATGAGCAGAAACTGAAGCAGAAGGAGAAAGACGTCGCTGAGCGACTGCAGAAAATCATTACGCTCGACACGGAGATAGGACAGCATCAGAAAACGATTGACACCATAGCTTCAGATATCAAACATCTTGACGGAAACATCGGAATTCTCAAGGGACAGCTCAACTCGCTGGAGACACAGCTTGATGAAAGGAGGGCGCGCTTCATCCGTTCCATGCGTTACATGGCCCGCCACCGTGGTATTCAAGACAAGCTGATGTTCATCTTTTCGGCAAAAAGTCTGACACAAATGTACCGGCGACTTCGCTTTGTCCGTGAATATGCGGCATATCAGCGTGCTCAAGGAGAACTATTGAAGGCAAAACAGTTGCAGGTAGATCAGAAACACAACCAACTGCGTCAGGTTCGAGGAACCAAGAGCAATCTTCTTTACAAGGATAGGCAGACCCACATTCAGATGGAAAACAAGAAGATTGAACAGCAGAATGTGGTTCAGTCATTGCAGAACGACCAGAAGGTGTTGCAAGGGGTTATCGCCGACCGACAGAAGAAACAGCAGACTATCACGGCACAGGTGGACCGCTTGGTGGCTATTGAGATGGAAAAAGTCCGTCAGCGTGCTATTGCCGAAGCCAAGGCAAAGGCCGCTGCCCGTGCGGCTGCCGCCAAGCAGCGTGCTGCAGACATGGCTCGCAAGAAAGCTGCCGCAGAGGCTGCCGCCCGTGAGAATGCACGAAGAATAGCCGAGGCAAAGGCCCGTGAGGAAAAAGCCAGAGCTGTGGCAAAGGCAAAGGCTGAGGCGGCTGAACGGGCTCGGAGGGAGGCCGCTGCCAAAGCAGAGGCAGCTCGTCAGGCCACCGAAAGAGCTCGTCAGCAGGCTGCGGCAGAGGCATCGGCCAAGAAAGAAAGAGAGTTGCGCAAGGCACAGGAACGTGAAGAAAGAGCTCGTCGTGAGGAAGCCCGCATCAGCGCGCAGGCTGCGGCAGCCAAAGCCCGTGCCGACCAAGAGTTACGCGAGGCTGAAGTGAACCGTCAGGCAGCTGAGCGCAAGGCCGTTGCAGACAGAGAACGTGCCGCACGAGAACAAGCCGCAGCAGCCAAGGCCAGTGCGGAAAGTACTACACTCATGTCGTCGGCTGATCGCGCCATGACGGGTAGCTTTGCGAACAACCGTGGCCGGCTTCCCATGCCTATGTCAGGCAGGATTATTACGCATTACGGTAATTACAATGTCAATGGCTTGTCGCACGTGAAGTTGAACAGTAGTGGCATCAACATCAAGGGCTCAGCAGGCAGTCCCGTCAGGAGCGTGTTTAAAGGCGAGGTCAGCGCCATTTTCTCTGGAGGAGGAACCACTGCCGTCATGGTGCGTCACGGAGTTTACATCTCATCTTATTTCAACATGGGAAGCGTCAGCGTGAGAAAGGGGCAGACTGTTGGAACCGGCCAGACATTGGGCACTGTCGATTCGGGCGGCGTTCTCCATTTCCAACTCCGTAAAGAGACTGCCAAGTTGAATCCAGAACAATGGCTCCGCTAATCAATGCCCGGATATCTTAATGTCGGTGACAGGCGTTGGAACTGATAAACGGTTAGAAGCCTCGTTTGTTGCCGGCAAAGCAAAAACAAAAGAATAAAATTATGACACAAGAAGAACGAACAAAGATAACAGAGGACATAGTAGAAGTGTTGAAAACCGTCTATGACCCGGAAATCCCCGTGAACATCTATGATCTTGGAATGATTTACAAGATTGAAGTACAAGACGATGGAAGATTGGATATGGACATGACGTTTACATCGCCCTCCTGTCCTGCAGCCGACTTCATCTTCGAGGATGTCAGGACGAAAGTAGAGAGCGTTGCAGGCGTCACCTCTTCTAACATAAATCTTGTCTTTGACCCCGTCTGGGATCAGAGTATGATGTCTGAGGAGGCCCGCGTTGAATTGGGATTCGATTAATAAGGGCAGCTCGCCCAGTCGGGTGTTCCTTGCTTGTTCTGTGCTATTGGTTAACAGAACGTTTCCAATGCAAAATTGACTTGAACAAACCAACCAATGAGTGATTTCTTATTCAAATTATGAAGAATATATATTTTCTTTCGGACGCGCATCTCGGCTCACTTGCCATTGAGCACAAGCGAACACAGGAACGAAGGCTCGTACGTTTCCTCGACAGCATTAAGAACAAGGCTGCCGCCATCTATCTCATGGGCGATATGTTCGACTTTTGGAACGAGTACAGGTATGTTGTCCCGAAGGGATTCACACGCTTTTTGGGAAAGATATCCGAACTGACTGACATGGGTGTTGAGGTTCACTACTTCATCGGAAACCATGACATCTGGACCTATGGGTATTTGGAAGAAGAGTGTGGCGTCATACTTCATCGCCGACCCATCACCACGGAAATCTACGACAAAGTGTTTTTCCTTGCTCATGGCGACGGATTGGGCGACCCCGACCCTAAATATCGTTTCTTGCGCAGCATTTTCCACAATCGTTTTTGTCAACGACTGCTCAACTTCTTCCATCCTTGGTGGGGCATGCAGTTAGGACTCAATTGGGCAAAGAAAAGCAGACTGAAGCGAGCTGATGGAAAAGAGGTGCCCTATTTGGGTGAAGAGAAAGAGTATTTGGTGAGGTTCACCAAGGATTACATGAAGACCCATGCCGATGTGGATTACTATATCTATGGTCATCGCCATATCGAACTCGATCTGACGCTTTCGCGCAAGGCACGTCTTTTCATTCTGGGCGACTGGATATGGCAGTTCACTTATGTGGTGTTCGACGGCGAGCACATCTTCCTTGAGGAGTATGTAGAGGGCGAGAGCAAGCCTTAGTTAGGGCAAATCAATAGAATGGTTTTGAGTATGATTGCCCACCACATCAATAATGGATGATGGACTATTGGTCGAAAGGGGCAGCTGGCGGTGTACTCTGTGTGAATTCCTTTTTTGAGACATTTACCTTTTATAGAGCCTCTCCAAGCTCTCTTCTGTTTTAGTTCAGCAATCTTCTTCTAATAGGTGAGCTTTTGATGAGCGAATGCTTACCTATGGTACGACGAAAGCTTACCTTTTACCTGCGAATAAATAATGCCTTGTCTTATAAGTGGTTGTAGAGACCTTTACTGTGACAGATAGCTGGGGAAATGACCAATTTGGAATAGACGAATAAGAGTACAAAAACGATTTCTATAAACCCGATTCAATTATCAGTGACTTGTGGGAGAAAGTAACGGATGAAATATAAAAAAGGTTAGCAAGCGGATTACCATCGTAATCGTACTTGCCAACCTTATTGATGTATGCAATAACCTTTTGGCTTATTTCTTGGCAGCCATTACAAGCTCCTGAGTGTCGCGAGCAATGACGATTTCTTCGTCGGTCGGAACAAGAAGCACTTTCACCTTGGAGTCGTCGGCTGAAATCACCTTTTCCACACCACGGCAGTTGTTCTTCTCAACATCCATCTTGATGCCCAAGAAGTCAAGACCTTCCACGGCATCGGTGCGCAGAGTGATTTGATTCTCGCCCACACCTGCCGTCCAAACAATCACATCCACGCCACCCATGGCAGCCGCATAAGCACCAATGTATTTCTTGATGCGATAGTTGTACATCTTCAGAGCCAAGATGGCACGTTCGTTGCCTGCGGCTTCGGCAGCCTCAATCTCACGCATGTCAGAACTGATGCCGGTGATACCGAGCACACCACTCTCTTTATTCAGGTAGTCTGCCATTTCCTGCGGTGTCTTTCCGAGCTTCTCCATCATGTAAGTTACGGCTGAAGCATCAATGTCGCCGGAGCGAGAACCCATCATCAGACCGGCCAAAGGAGTCAGACCCATGGAGGTGTCAATGACCTTGCCGTCTTTGATGGCAGCCATGGAAGCACCATTGCCGATGTGGCAAGTGATGATTTTCTGACTTTTGTAATCCACACCGAGAATTTCGCAAGCGCGTTGAGAAACATAGCGGTGGCTCGTTCCGTGAAAACCGTAGCGACGCACGTGATATTTCTCGTACATTTCATAGGGTACGGCGTACAAATACGCATAGTTCGGCATGGTGCTGTGGAAAGCATTGTCGAAGACCGTTACCTGTGGGGTGTTCGGCATTAAAGCATCAACGGCACGCAAGCCACGCAAGTGTCCGGCGTTATGAACCGGTGCGAGGTCGATAAGGCTTTCTATTCCCTTTTCCACCTCTTTTGTCACGATGCAGCTCTTCTCGAAGAGGTCGCCACCCTGCACAATGCGATGGCCCACTGCATCGATTTCGTCCAAGCTCTTTATGGCTCCTATCTCCGAATCCAGCAATACCTTAAAGACCAAAGCCACTCCTTCCTTATGGGTTGGGAGATCGGCCATGATTTGTTTCTTCTCGCCATTGTTGAGTTTCACCTTGATGAAAGCCTCGTCGAGTCCGATACGCTCAACGCCACCCTGAGCCAACACTGACTCATCGGCCATGTCATACAACTTGTATTTGATGGAACTACTACCGCAGTTTAATACTAATATCTTCATGTCTTTTCAATTTTGTTCTGTTTTGTGACCATAGTCCATAATCGTGGTGTCGGTTGTGTCAGCAATCTATTTGAAGTTGATGTCCCTTCTGTACACCATCGTTATGCAACAATACTTACGCTTTCTTCGCGTCTTGTGCCTGACAAGCGGTGATAGCTATCATATAGTAGATATCGTCGATAGAACAGCCACGTGAAAGGTCGTTCACCGGACGTGCAATACCCTGAAGGATTGGGCCGATAGCGGTTGCGCCACCAAGGCGCTGGATGAGTTTGTAGCCGATGTTGCCCACCTCAAGGTTAGGAACGACCAGTACATTTGCCTTGCCAGCTATGTCAGAGCCTGGTGCTTTCTTAGCTGCCGTAGCTGGATCGAGAGCTGCGTCTGCCTGAAGCTCACCATCCACCTTCAGTTCGGGGAACTTCTCTTTAGCGAGCTTTGTTGCCTCAACCACCTTGTCAATGATATAGACACTCTTGCCTGTCTCCTTGTCCTTCGCATCCTTTGCCGAGCCCTTTGTTGAGAAACTTAACATGGCAACGTGCGGGTCTTTGAAGCCTGCAACGCTCTTGGCTGTCTCTGCCGTGGTGAAGGCAATCTGTGCGAGTTGCTCAGCTGTCGGATTTGGTGTGACGGCTACATCGCCCATCACAACGATACCGTTCTCGCCGTATTGCTGCTCGTGGGTGAGCACCAGCATGGCTCCGCTGACGCAAGAGATGCCCGGTGCGCACTTGATAATCTGCAAAGCAGGGCGCAAGGTATCGCCAGTGGTTGAGAGAGCACCTGAAATCTGACCGTCGGCACCTTCTGTTTTTATAATCATACAACCCAGATAAAGGTTGTTTTTGGTTACCAATTCGCGGGCCTGATCTACGGTCATGCCCTTCTTCTTGCGTAGCTCGGCGAGTTTTTCAGCATATTCCTCGCTTCTCGGATTGTTCATCGGATCGACAATGGTAGCCTTTTCGATGTTTTTCAGTCCCCATTCAGCTGCAAGTTTCTTGATGTTGTCTGGATTTCCAATGAGAATCAGTTCTGCAATGTCGTCGGCTAATACTTTGTCAGCGGCTTTCAGAGTTCTTTCTTCCTCAGCTTCAGGAAGTACGATACGTTGCTTGTTCGCCTTGGCGCGTGCAACAATCTGCTCTAATAAATTCATAGTTATATTTGAAAGTTTTGTTGTTAAATGTCCATTTTGCGATGCAAAGATAGCAAATTAGCACTATAACGCCAAACTTACCCTTACTTTTTTACACCTTATTAATAGAAAGTTATTGGCTATCTCAAAAAAAAGAAGTATTTTTGTATGAATTACAAAAAGCATTTTCAAATGATTAGATTTCAAGATGTTAAAATAACCGACCGCCAACTGATACAAAGCTACACGCTCTTTGGGGAGCGGCAGAACTGCGACTTGAGCTTTGCGAACATCATTTCGTGGAGGTTTCTATATAATACCGAGTTCGCAATTGTCGATGATTTCTTGGCCTTCAGGTTCTACACGGGCAACCATCTGGCTTACATGGCGCCGCTTTGGACGGGCGATTGGTCTGCCGAAAAGCAGAAGGGCTTTGCAAACGTTGTGAGAAAGATGCACGCCGACTCAACGGCGACAGGGCATCCGTTTCTGATGCTTGGTGTCTGTGGCAAGATGACTGAAATTCTGGAGTCGGCTTTCCCCGACACTTACCATTTCAAACCTGACCGTGACTATGCCGACTACATCTACGACAGGGAGAAACTTGCGAATCTTCCGGGCAAGAAGTTGCAGTCAAAGCGCAACCATTGCAACAAATTCCGAAAGCTGTTTCCCAACTACGAGTACCGTCCGCTGACGAAAGAGATGATTCCGGCTTGCCTTGAGCTTCAGAAGCAATGGCGGGTGGTGTCTAAAAACGAGGAGGACGGTGAGAACGAGTTTACCAACGAACTGCGTTCCATGGCCCGTGTGTTCGATTTCTGGGACGACCTTGATGTCGTGGGCGGCACAATCTGGGTAGATGGCAGTCTCGTCGCATTCACCTATGGAGCGCCGATTAACCAAAACACCTTCGATGTCTGTGTCGAGAAGGCAGATTCCAGCTACGATGGGGCATTCTCAATCATCAATCAGGAATTCGTTCGCCATCTGCCGGAACAATATACGTTCATTAACAGGGAGGAAGACCTTGGTATCGAAGGGCTTCGCTATGCCAAACTGTCCTATAAGCCTGATCTGATTTTAGAGAAATACACTGTCATGGAGAAGCGTCCGCTGGCCCAGTTTGAGGGAATGGAGACCGTCACGCAGGCTACGATTGATCTATGGCGCGACACATTCAACGACCGCGAGGAGTTTATCCAACTTTACTTCACCCGTGTGTTCCGACCAGAGTATAATGTGGTGTGCCAGCTCAATAACGAGATTGTGGCTGCCTTGCAGACGCTTCCCTATCAGTTGAAATTCCATGATACAATCGTCCCGTGTCATTATATCAGTGGTGTGAGTGTGCGTGAGGAATACCGCCGCCAAGACATCGGTAACAACCTGTTGTCTCAGGCTCACTTCAGACTTTACCATCAGGAGGCGGTGTTTGCCATGCTGATTCCCGCCGAGGAGTGGCTTTACGGGTGGTATGAGCGGTGTGGATATACACGCAACATCGTCTGCACACCTCCGCCAGCGGGCATCGATGACATGTCGTTCGACCAGTTCGACCAATGGCAGAGGAGCAAGCCTTGTGTGGTTCTGCACGATGAGGATGGCTTTGACATCGTCATGGAGGACCGCAAACTGGCCACAACAGAAGAACTTTCAGAACAGGCTGCACGTGGAAACATTCCTGCCATGATAAGGGTGATCAGTGCTGAGAAAGCCTTTGCACTCTATGCCGCCCGCCATCCTGAAGTGACGAGGAACTTCAGGGTATATAATGATTCTGACATCCCAAAGAATAATATGTATTTCCAAGTGGCAAACGGTGTCGTTAAGCACACCAACCAACCGCTTCCTGACACGGAGGCGCTGACCATCAGCGAATTGGCCGACTTCATTCTTGCTGACGAAGGATTGGAGATGAACCTCATGCTCAACTGATTTCACCTGTTGGCTTGGTCTCATTTTTCATTTGATTGCCAAGCAGTTTGTTTGTCTTTCTTGCGAATGCATAGCGGGCTACGGCATGGGAGAACGACAGAGAAGTTGCCGACAAGCGAATGGAATCAGTCAGTAAGCCCTACTGCCATCATCAAAACGTGAAAGTAGGGTCTGATGATCAGTTTGGGATATTTTAACAACGAGCAATCAAAAGGTCAGCTTTTGCAATGCGAAAGCTGACCTTTGACACTGCAAAAGGTCAGCTTTCGTATCCTGTGTTATAAAGTGTTGATTACCAGATGTGTATATAAGATAACGCAGAAGGGTATTCTGTCAAGAGAGTTTACTTGCTGCTATTGTGCCATTTCAGCGGTGAGAATACTCTCAAGCTGCTCTGCCGTGAGGCGCAACTGAAACTCTCCCTTGATGGCTACCGAAATACGGCCCGTCTCCTCTGACACTACAATGGCGACGGCATCGGAATCCTGCGATATTCCCATAGCTGCGCGGTGGCGGAGACCAAGTTCCTTGGGTATATTCTGGTTGTGGCTCACGGGAAGGATGCACCCTGCGGCCTTGATTCGTTTCTTGGCGATGACCATGGCTCCGTCGTGGAGCGGTGAGTTCTTGAAAAATATGTTCTCGATGAGGCGCTGATCGATTCGGGCGTCTATGATGTCGCCCGTTTCAGATATGTCTTGCAGGCTGACACCTCGTTCCATGACAATCAGTGCGCCCACCTTGCCGCGCCCCATGCTCATGCAGGCCATGACGATGGGTAGGATGGCCTCTCGGTCAACATTCTCTTTCTTCCTGTCGCCGAGAAAGAACATCAGCATACTCTTCACCCGTTGGTGTGCCCCCAGGTTGTAGAGGAAATGTCGTATCTCCTCTTGGAAGAGCACAATCAATCCGATGACTCCCACAGACACGAGCTTATCCATGATGCTGCCCAAGAGACGCATCTCCAATACCTGACTCACTATCAGCCAGATGACAACGAACACCATAATGCCGACAAAGACATTCAGTGACCTTGATTCCTTCATCACACGATAGAGATAGTAGAGCATCAGCGCTACCAGCACTATGTCGATGATATCTTTTATGCCAAATTCAAAAAACATAATATTAAAAACAGCCTCATCGCCAATCGTTCTCCCTGTCGAAGCTGACGTGCCATGTGTCAGTCATAGTGCGATGTGACTCGCTTGACGATGGTTATGAAAGCGGATAAATCGGAAAATCCAGGTGATAATCTCTATATTGTGTTGCGACTGCGTTCCCTCGCCATTCAGGGAGTTGGGGTAAGGGAGAGTGCTTCGTAAATCCTCACAGCCTCTACCGCCTGTCTCACGTCGTGTACCCTGAGAATGCTTGCGCCTTTCATCAGTGCGATGGTGTTTAGGACGGTGGTGCCGTTGAGGCTTTCCTGTGGGGTGATGCCCAGAAGCTGGTGAATCATGCGCTTGCGGCTGATGCCTACGAGTATGGGAAGTTCCATGACGAGGAGGCGTTCCATTTCGTTCATCAGGGCGAGGTTGCCGGCGACGGGCTCTTTGCCGAAGCCAAAGCCAGGGTCGAGTATGATGTCTTTCTGCCCAAGGGCACGCAACTGCTGAACTTTGCTTGACAGTCCGATGAGCATGTCATGCAAGTTGGCAGCCTTCGACATGAGAATGTAGGGCACTCCGAGATCAGCCACGGTACGGAACATGTCCGGATCGGCGCCTTCCTCAACGTCGTTGATGATGTCGGCACCGAACTTCTCCACCGTTTGGCGAGCCACCGACGCACGGAATGTATCTACCGATATGACAGCGTTGGGCTGTGCCTGACGGATGATGGGCAATGCCATCTCAAGACGTCGCATTTCCTCGTCCTCACTGGCCACATCGCCTCCTGGACGGGTAGAGCACGCGCCCACGTCGATGATCTCCGCTCCCTCGTCGATAATCTGGTTGGCCCGGTTGCGTATGCTATCCTCTGTCTGCATGCGGCTTTCGGCGAAGAAAGAATCAGGGGTTACATTCAGAATGCCCATCACACAGGGACGGCTCATGTCCATCAGTCGCCCCTTCACGTTGATTGTATAATTCACAGGTCTGTTCTGCCGTGACGATTTAGTTTGCTCCATATCCGCAAAGTTAATGTAAATCCTTTAGATTCCAAAATAAAGTGTTTGTTTTTCTGATTTTTTCAAAATTCATTGATGAGTTTACGTTGTCAGACGTTAAATATCGGCAGACTGAAAGGTTAGCCTCGTGACAATTCCCCATTATCAATAGGAAATTCCCTACAACGTTTTAGGAAAAACACCTTTGAACTAACGTTTCCCTTTCGTACTTTTGCAACATAGAAAGAGCCTCAGTATTGGAGTTGATTTCGTCGGGCCTCCGCTGGAGTCTGTATGTCGGACGCAACTACTTCTACCGTCCATTGTCTTGGCGAAACGGAACGATTGTGTATAGTGTCTATTCAAGATGTCCGCGAAGGGTGGCGAGAGTGCCTCGCACATACTGCCGATAAGACAGTGGTTCGTACAGATACAAGAAGAGGGGGCATGCTTATGGGCAGAGGAACAAATACAGACATTATTATGATGATTGACGAAAGAAATCTCCGAGGTGTTAGGATTGAGGTAAGAAGATACAGGATTTGATAAAGTGGGAATGGGCTTTAGTCATGTGAAAGAGATAATTTAAGAGGACTTGAATTTAGGTTTGATAGATAATTTAGATAGAATAATTGATAGAATAATACATGTAAGATTTTGCCACTTGACGCCACTTCTAACTTTATATATGCGTTTTCGGCATTCAAATGCTGACAAACGACAAGAGAGCTATCCCAAGATTGGAGTAGCTCTCTTTTTGTTCTGTAGTGTCGGGGCTGGTTATGCACCGTGGAAAAGGTATTCTTGCTGAATGTCCTTTGTCAGCTGTGTGAAGAGCTTCTCTTGCAGATTGTCGGCAAGGTCGAGTGCCTTTGTGAGCACACGGTCGGAGAATTCCTGCAACATGTCTTTGGCACGGAGCGGCTGCGTCTTGTAAATGCGCAGATATTCCTCTTCCATCTCGCGCTGGCGCTGGTCAGTCTCCTCCTCGAACTTCAGGTAGGCCTCCTTGATCATCGGCGCATATTTGTTGTAGTTCACCATACCGAGCGTCATCACTTTGCGGAACTTCCAGTAAGCAGAGTCAACGCTTGACACGTCGGTGCCCTTCGTGTAGGCTTCGGGGTACGATGTGATGCCCTGATACAATGGAAGGAACAACCCAAGGTCAGCCATTCCCATCGCAACGTAACCTATGCAGCCGATAGCCTGTGGAAGTTCTGGGCGGACTTGCAAGATGTGGGTCTGCGTGGTGCGGAAGATGGATACCGGGCGGTAAGGTTCTTTGGGATTGTTGTGCAGGTACGGGTCGTGCTCCGTATTGTCATAATGGAATCGGAAGGCACGTCGCATATCGCTGATGCTGATAGGTTTCTCGGCTTTGGCGAACACTGGGAAAGTGTTCTTGGTGACATCGTTCTTGATTGCCGGAGAGAACATTTTCTGCAATCCCCACACACGCGGATAGTTGTAGGTGGTATCGAGTTTCACATCACGGGCATAAGCCTCGTGGAAGTCGAACGCTCCCTTCTTCGGGTCGTAGAGACCATTTTTCTCGGCAAACTCAATGAGGTCTGGCGAGGCCATGAAGTTGTCGTTGTCGATGGGATCATAGATGCGGAAACGACTTTGGTTGCCTGTTGCGAAGTATTCTCCCTTGGGCATTTTGCAGGCCAGCCAGCGGTGACCGCAGGCTGTTTCGAGATACCATATCTCCTGACTGTCAACAAAGCCGATACCGAATCCCTCGGCAATACCATGTTTTTCAATCAGCATGCCCAACCGTTCCACGCCCTCGCGTGCAGTGCGGACATAGGGCAGCACAACGTTGAAAACGGCATTCTCGGCTATTCCGTTCTCGACGAGTGGGTCGAACTTCAACACGGCGTCACTGCTGAAAATGCTTTCGGTGGCACTCATGCCCACACCTGCTGTGTTAAAGCCGGCGCTACCCCAGTGATTGGGCAAGCTGAATGGCGCAAGGGCGCTATAGCCCAGCCTTTTGGCTGGCAGCTCGCAACGGAATGGGCTGTCTTTGGCCACGTATTCGCGCGGGCCGTTCTCTGTATCTTCGTAGAGCTCGTAGTTCTTGGCCTCCATGGCATCCCAGTCCTCAGAACGGGCTACAATCATGGAACCATCGCTTGTCATTTCCTTGCCAACGATTATCGTTGTACATTCTGATGGGAGGTGACCCACCATTTTTTCTGTTCCTTTCATAAGCATTAATTTAATTTCGTTTAGCTATGGCAAATGTAGGAATTTTATTTGAGAATAGTGAATGGAAATGGGTAAATCTGAATAATTTACCGAATAGTGGGTAAGCCGGTGTGAGATGAGGGCGGACTCATCATTATTTATTGTTGTGGTGAAGCCTTGCTTTTTTACTGTCGCTCTCCTCTAATCGCTTCTTTTCTGAATGAAGATGGTCAACCGTTCCGACACGAGGCGTAAAGCTGTGAATCATAGAAAATTTACGGTAAGGAATCGGTTTTGTAACTGATTGATAACCAGTATTGTGTGAGTTGGGTTGCAAAAGCTCATCTTTTGCATTGCGATAGGTGAGCATTCAAACAGTGAAACCTTATCTTTCGCGAGACGAAAGCTCCATGTTTGGATGATGAATGCCTGTTTCAGGTAAAATAATCGCCGAACTTCTTTTGAAGTCTCTCTGATTTACCGTATCTTTGCATTGCTATAAAGGTGGAGGCTAAGAATAGCCACCATAATATAAATAAGTGTAACAGGGATTACGTCTTGTCATCTTTCTGATTCTTTTCGGTTCAAAGTGGAATAGCGTTCATTCACGGTGTATGCCGCCATCGCGCTTTTGCTTGCAACTTGTTTTAGAGAGAAAAAACAGAATCAGACATGGTTGATGAACAGAACCCGACTAAACGAAGTGAGGTCATGGACATTCAAGAACTATATGCGTTGTATGAGAAGCATCCGGCGGTGACCACCGACAGTCGCAACTGTCCGAAGGGAAGCATTTTCATTGCCCTGAAAGGGGAGACGTTCGACGGCAACAAATTTGCAAAGGCTGCGATAGAGAAGGGCTGCAGCTATGCCGTCATCGACGAGAAGGAGTATGCTGATCCGGGCGACAGTCGATTCATACTCGTTGACGATACGCTCATCGCCTACAAAGAGCTCGCCCGCCAGCACCGTCGCCAGTTCCAGATTCCTGTGATAGGTATCACGGGGACAAACGGCAAGACAACTTCCAAGGAATTGATTTCGGCCGTTCTGAGTGAGAAGTTCAAGGTGTGGCACACCGAAGGAAATTTCAACAACGACGTTGGAGTGCCCCGCACGTTGCTGGGCCTGAATGCCGACCACGAGATAGCGGTCATAGAGATGGGCGCATCGCATCAGGGCGACATTGAGAAGCTCGTCAACTACGTGGAGCCTACTTGCGGACTGATAACCAATGTAGGGCGTGCCCATCTTCAGGGCTTCGGGAGTTTCGAGGGAGTGAAGCGTACAAAGGGCGAGCTCTATGACTATCTGAAAGCCCACGGCTGCCTGCTGTTCCTCAATGAGAGTAATCCCGACTTGTCGGAGATGGCCAGTCAGCGTGAGTTCGACCGCATCATATCCTACGGTCAGGACGATACCGCCAACGTTCAGGGCGAGGTCGTCGATTGTGCGCCGTTCCTTCGCTTCAGGTGGCATGAGGCAGGAGGTGAGTGGAAAGAAGTGCTGACCCACCTTGTCGGCTCCTACAATCTCGACAACATGCTTGCCGCCATCGCCATCGGCCTGCATTTCGGCGTCGAGGCACGGCAGATTTGTCATGCCTTGGAGACCTACGTGCCACAAAACAACCGTTCGCAGCTGACAGAGACCGAGCATAATAAATTGATTGTAGATGCCTACAATGCCAATCCTTCGAGTATGGCAGCGGCCATTGAGAACTTCCGCTTGATGGATGTCGGAAATAAGATGGCCATTCTTGGCGATATGAGGGAATTGGGTGAGGTTTCCGATGAGGAACATCAAAAGGTGGTTGATTTAATCAGTGCCGCCGGCATAGAGAACGTGTGGCTCGTGGGTGAGAATTTTGCAAGGACGCGGACTGGTTTTCGCAAGTTCAAGAACACAGAGGAGGTGAAGGCCGAAATAGAAAGACTTCAGCCACGCAACCATTACATACTGATTAAGGGCAGCAATGGCGTGCGACTATTCGAGTTGCCGGCGCTGTTGTGATGCCGGTCATGGAAAAACAAGATGGGGAAGGTGCTATTGCCTTCCCCATCTTGTTTTCTCATATTCGATGTTGTCGTTCACAATCCTCGGTCCTGGCTGGTAGGATGGATTCAGAATGTCGAACCGCTTTCTATAATAAGGTGTTCTGATTCCGCCCAGAGCGAGCAAAGTGTGGGCTATGTGGTCGATGGTGAGCGGCTTGTTGGCGGCTGCCCTCAATCTTCTGATGATGTCTGGATGCCGTTGTTTATAGGTGTCGGAGCACCAAACCATGAACGGGATGTCGAATTGATATTTCAACAGATTGCTGCACATGGGCTTCAACTTTCGGCCCAGCGACGGTCGATAGTCGTAGATTTCCTCTCCGTGATCCGAATAATAGACCAGCACGCAGTTCTTGTCTTTGTAGTGTCTGATGATTTCCGACACAACATAGTCGTTGTAGAGCGTGGCATTGTCGTAATGGGCAATTTCCGACTTCATCTTTTCGGTGATGTATTCATTGTTGTTGCGTATGTCTTTCGCCTGAAATTTGGTAAACTCAGCCGTGTGGGGATATCGCTTGTCGGCATCGACGTGCTGTCCGAGCAGGTGGAACATCACCAAGTTGCGACCCTTGGCAGCCCTTGGTTTCGAGAAGAAGTCGGCCACCAGCTGTCCGTCGTAGGCGAAGGGCTTGCAACTCGATAACTCGGAGTAGGAGAGACGCTGTATCTTTCTGTCGTAAAGCAGCGAGTTGATAGATATGGAGTACATCTCCTTGGTGTCCATCGTCTTCTGAATGTCCCAAAAATAGACATCATATCCCGCTTGTTTGAAGATGGTGGGGAAGAGCGGATAGTATGCCCAGCACTCTCGATTGGAAAGGCTGTTGCAACTGAACGTGTTCTTCATGGTGAAAGACGTGCGGTTGTAGGGCGTCACAACGTCATTGAACACAAACAAGTTGCCATCTTTTTGTTCCTTCTCAAGCCGTGGATTCGTCTTGTTGTAATAGCCGTAGAGCGACGAATGGTATTTGATGAACGACTCGCCCAGTACATAGACCACCGTCAGCGTGGAGTCCTCGGCGATGGTAGCGTGCGATTTGCAGACATTCAGTGCAGTTTGCTTGGCAATTTGGATGTCGTTGGCCAGCGCCTTAGCCCCCGTCAGGGCATAAGAGGTGCAGGTGACAAGGTCGGTACAAGTGCCGCTTTTGTTCGATGTCGCCCATTCCTCAAGCTGCATGCGGGTGGGGCTCGTCAGTAAAGTATAGTAGATTCGGGCTTTCCATGCACCGGCGATGAGGAAATAGGCGAGGAATAAGGCTGCGATGGCTTTCGTGGGCTTGCCCCATGCCTTGAGTCTCCGTTCTAATCCGTCTCTGTTCTTCTCAAGAACGATGGTGGCTGCAACAACGATTGTGAGGATAGCTGCGGCCAGAAAGCCATCTTCCCCAAGCACGAAGGTGTTGATAAATTCGTTCGATTCGTTACTGTTGGTCTCTCCGAGGAGCAGTAGGATGACGGGAGAGATTTGCTGTCCGAAAGCCAAACGAAGGAAAATATCAGTCAGCGCAAGGGCCGAGAGTATGGTGTAGAACGCCATTTTCACTATCTTGACTTGACTGCAATAGACAATCACAGTGAAGAGATAGGCGATGAAGATAGCCATGCCGAGATAGCGGGACATCTTTACGACTGAACCCACGGCTGGAAGGTTGGCCAGGAAGTCAACTATGATAGGATAACCGATGAGGGTCAAGACGATGAAAAAGAAGGGGAACTCCTTATAAAGAGGTGTGGCAACTTTTTCAAAAAACTTGTTTAGTATTGTCATTATGCACGCAATAAACTCGGACTTATTTACTTAGACTGCAAAATTACTATTTTTTTCATAGAATATTAATATTAATAGATGGAATTACTCAAATATTTTGTTTATGACTGCTTATTCTTACATAAACCATCAAAATTGATAATTTCAAATAAAAGTTTCGCTGTTTCTACTTTTTTCACTAACTTTGCATCCGCCTTTACATAAGTTGGTAAATATCGGGATGTAGCGCAGTTGGTAGCGCACTACGTTCGGGACGTAGGGGTCGGGCGTTCGAGTCGCCTCATCCCGACTAATGTAAGGCAAAAAGGGTGTGTCAATTTCGACACACCCTCTTTCGTACCTATTGTTAAATGCTGAAGAACAATACAGAAAGGCATTGAGAAGCATCGTCGGATATCCATGATCGTTATTAATGTCATTGGTATCAATTATGGCTGAAAGTAGGAAAACGCAAGCGAATGAAATCAGTCAGGAAGTCTCACCGTCATCATCAAATTCTGAATTGCGGTCTAATGACCAGTTCTGTTTTATTCTAAGCACCATTGGTAAAGAAAGTCTGAAAGATGCTTTATACCTTATTATATATAAGCATTTTAAACTTTATAAGCTAATCTCTCACTCTTTCCAACACAGTATTGTTAACGTTGGTTTACAGAATGTCACAATTAGAATTGTTAACAAGCTAAAATTGGTCAATTGTTGATTTTTTACGTGTTTTATCCCTATATTATCTTACAGTTTGAAAGAGATGTTACGATTTGATAAATCTGTAACCGTTGTTTTTGTTTAATATTGTAATTTATACTATAAATATTTAGATAAAATGAAATAAAACAAATCTAAATCAATAGATTCTCTTAATATTTTATGCATAAAACACCAAATTGCATCAAATAGAGAGCGTGATATGTTAATAAATATAAATTTCTTATCTTTTTTGACTGCAGTATTTATTCTGTTAAAAATATTATATTATATTTGCAAGTAGTTAACAAATTGAAATACCTAATCATCTAACAACTTAATAAGATAAATGCATGAGTTCATTAACTTTCAGAGAGGAAATCTTTCACTTAAACATAATTTAAAAAGAAATTTTATGGAAAAAAGACTAACAATGTTTCTTGCATGTCTATTCCTAAGTTTTGGAATGGCATTGGCACAAACACAGATTAGCGGTACTGTGATTTCTGCAGACGACAGTCAACCCATTATCGGTGCTTCCGTGATGGTTGAAGGAACGAAAACTGGTACCGCTACCGATCTTGACGGTAAGTTTACTTTGAGCGTACCCAAGGGTGCGAAACTCGTAGTTTCTTACATTGGTATGGTATCCAAGACCGTAACCGCAAGCAACAACATGATTATCAAGTTGGCAACTGCGGGAAGTGACATGGACGAAGTCCTCGTCGTTGCTTACGGTACAGTGAAGAAATCAACTTATACTGGTGCTGCCACCAACATCGATTCAAAGAAGTTGGAGAAGGTGCAAGCAGCCGATGCTTCCAAGGCTTTGGAAGGTATGGTAGCTGGTTTGTCCGTAAGCTCTCCTTCTGGTCGTGCGGGTCAGGGAACAACGATGCGTATTCGCGGTATCGGTTCTTTGAATGCTTCCAGTGCACCGCTCGTTATTTTGGATGGCGCTCCTTATGATGGTGAAATCAATGCCATCAATACAAAGGATATTGAGAGTATCAACGTCTTGAAGGACGCTGCTTCCGCTGCTTTGTATGGTGCTCGTGGTGCCAACGGTGTAATCTTGATTACCACGAAGAGTGGTAACAAGGGTCGTGTACAGGTATCTTTCGATGCTCGCATTGGTACAAACCAACGTGCCGTTCCAGAGTATGACATCATCCGCGATCCAGGCTTGTATTACAAGCTGACATGGGAAGCTTTGAAGAACTCTGTTACTTATATTAAAGATCCTGAGGCTAATCCCGCTCAATGGGCTTCCGATAACTTGATTGATGAACTAGGTTATAATATTTATAACACTCCTGACAATCAGGTGGTTGATGCGAATGGTAATCTTACCACTGCTCCTATCCGTTACGAAGACGCAAGCAACTTCAACGATTGGGATGGTGTTCTGTACGACCCGAGAACCCGTGAGGAATACAACCTCAGCGTAACGAAGGGTAGTGAAAAATCTAAGGTTTACTTCTCTTTGGGTTATTTGAACGACCGCGGTTTCAACATGAATACTGGTTTTGAGCGTCTGACCAACCGTATGTCTTATGATGCTGACATCACCGATTGGTTGAGAATTTCTGCTTCCTCACAATTTGCTAAGACCAATGCTCGCAACGCGGCTGACGAGGAACACAACTTTAGCAATGCCTTCATGTGGAGTCGTATGATAGCTCCTATCTATCCTGTCTATATGCACGACGCTGATGGAAAGATTTTGCGCGATGCAAATGGAGAGGGTATTTATGATGATTCGCAAAGCCGTCTCTATGCAGGTGGTATGAACCTCATCAAGCAAAACCTACTCAATGTACAGAAGAATACCAATTACTACCTCACCGAGAACGCACGCATCGACGTGAAGCTGCCTTACAACTTCAAGTTCAGCACAACTGCAACATTCAATGGCAACTGGTGGCGTTGGACTAATTTGGTGAATCCACTCGTGGGTGATGGTCAGGCATACGGCGGTGAACTCAGTAAGGAAGTAAACCAATCGTTGTCAACCAACTGGAACCAAATCTTGAATTGGGATCGGACATTCAACGACTTAACAATCCATGCCATGTTGGGTCATGAATACTTCTCACAGAGATGGAACTTCATGTTTGGTAAAAAGAAAGGTCTTCTCGACCCGACTCTGCCAGAATTCCGTTCAGCAGCTTCCATTTCCGATTTGGACTCTTTTTCTCGCGAATACAAGGTAGAAGGTTTCTTCGGACAGGTAACAGCCGATTATATGGACAAGTACTATGCTTCTGCTTCTCTGCGTCGTGATGGTTCTTCCGTATTCCACCCGGATCACCGTTGGGGTACATTCTGGAGCGTGGGCGCATCTTGGCGTATCAACCAAGAAGACTTCCTAAAGGATGTCAAGGCCATTCAGAACTTGAAGCTGCGTGTCAGCTATGGTGTTCAAGGTAACGACTATCTCTATTTGCCAGGTTCAGATGTCCGAGCTTATACTCCGTACACCAACCTTTATCGAATTTCCTCTACAGGTACGGAAAGTGTTTATGGACCTGTCTATAAAGGTAATAAGGAAATCACTTGGGAAAAGAACAACAACTTGGACGTAGGTCTTGAATTCTCGTTCTGGAAGGGTGCTATTGCCGGTGAATTAGACTTCTTCACTCGTCGTACATCAGACATGCTCTTCAACCTCCCGATACCTTCAACAACAGGTTTCGATACAGAACCCGTAAACTTCGGTAACATGAGAAACACTGGTTTCGAGTTTAGCCTCTCTTCTAATGTTTATAACGATGAGCACATCAACGTGAATGTAGGCGTAAATGGTATCACTTATAAGAACAAGATTACCAAACTGCCTGAGAAGTTCAAAGAAGATGGTATTACTTCTGGTTGGCGCATCATGAAAGAGGGTGGCGGCATCTACGATTACTATATGGTGAAATCTGCCGGCGTTAATCCTGAGAATGGTGAACAACTTTACTGGATTTGGAACGATGACAATAAACAGTTCGAGAAAGTAGGTGGAGCTGATTATGACAGCGGTTTGAAGAACAGACAATTTGTGGGCTCATCTTTGCCTAAATTGACAGGTGGTTTCTATGTCAACGCTGCTGCTTACGGTTTCGACTTCTCCATGCAATTCGCTTATCGTATCGGTGGAAAGGTTTATGACGCCAACTACGCTGATTTGATGTCAGCTGGAAAGCCAGGTACTAACTGGCACATGGATATTCTCAATCGTTGGACTCCGGAGAACAAAAACACCGACGTTCCACGTTTGCAGAGCAGTACACAAATCCTCACTCAAGCTACTGACCGTTTCATCATCGATGGCTCTTATCTCTGCTTGAACAACCTCACATTGGGTTACACGTTGCCAAAGAGTCTCTTGAATAAAGTGGGTATTCAGGGTCTTCGCATTTACTTCGCTGCTGACAACCTCGGTTTGTGGTCTAAGAGAAAAGGTCTTGACCCACGTGTTTCACTCAACGGTACACAAGATGTCAGTGTAAACAGTGCGGTACGTGCCCTCTCGTTTGGTATCAACCTGAATTTATAAAAATCTGTTTAATAAACGATTATAAAATATAAGAAATATGAAGAATTATATAAAAGTTGCAGCTGCACTCGCATTAACGTTTGGTTTGGCAGGGTGCGACCTCGATCCTGTGGTAACAGATAACGTAACTCAGGAACGTCACGACGAGTTGATTGGCAACCCGGAAACACAGCCAAAGGTAGCAAAAGCTGCTTTGGCAAAGGTATATTCCATTTTCCAGGATTTTTATTCCAGCCATGATGATTTCGGTTTGAAGGCTTTCCATATCGCTACCGATTTGATGTGCGAAGACGTTGCATATCAGAATTGGAACTGGTTCCAATTCGACTATCAGATTGATAACCGCATGGAGAATTATCGCCGTACTAGATCCACATGGGGACTGTTCTATGACATTATTGCGAAATTGAATCTCCACTTGGAAACTTACTTTGCTCAGGAATCCGACGATCCCGAAGTGATGGCATCTAAGGGTGAGGCACTTGCTCTGCGTGGTATCTCTTACTTCCATTTGGTAAACTTCTATCAGCATACCTATAAAGGTCATGAGGATGCACTTGGTGTTCCTATCGCATTGAAGTCAACCGATGAGAACCTTCCTCGCGCTACTGTGAAAGAAGTTTATGCACAAATCATTGAGGATCTGAAATACGCTGTTGATCACTGCCATAACACTGGTGTTCGCACAGATGTAGATCGAGCTGTCGCTGCTGCTTATTTGGCAAAGGCTTATGCTCAGATGGAAGATTGGGCAAATGTTAAGACCTACGCTGTAATCGCACAAGAAGGTGGTACCGATAAGGTTTCAGAGCCAGCTCGCGGTTGGGACATTGGTCAGCCTGACATCTTGTGGGGCTATGACATCAACTCTCAGAACTCTACGCTGTGGGCTTCATATTGGAGCCACATGGATCATTTCCTCCCCAGAGGTTATGCTGCCGGTGGTAAGACCAAGCTTATCTACAACTACCTGTACAATCAGATTCCTAAGAGCGACTCTCGCAGAAAGCTCTGGATTGATAAGGATTCACTGCCTGAAGTAGCGATGCAGATGCTCGCACAGACTCACAACTCTGGTATGAAAAAATTAGATGATCTTGATAACTTTGAGCAAGTGAAGTTTATTGCAGGTGAGGCAGGAATGGAACAAGATTATTGCTTCATCCGCGTTCAGGATCCTATTTTGCTTGAAATCGAGGCATTGGTAGAATTAGGAGAGTTAGGTGATGCACAAACCAAGCTCACTGATTTTGCCAGCAAGCGCGATCCTAAGTTTAAAGCTCCTGCAACACAGGATGAACTCCGCAAGGAGGTTCGTTTCCAACGTCGCATAGAGCTATGGGGTGAGGGTACAAACTGGTTCGACATGAAACGCTGGAAGGAAACCATCGACCGTACCAAGGGTTACACGATTAAGGATAAGAATGGTAAGGACATTCAGGTTGATTCCAACCACAAGAAATCTGCACAAAAGGTAATGCGAACGGACGATAAGGACTTCTTGCATAAACTTCCGATTAAGGAAATTAATGCCAACAAGAACTTGGTACAGAATCCATAAATCTCTGAGTTGTTTTTAATTATCATGCGCTAAGCATTTCTTAGCATATAGAAAATGGGCTGCATCCTTTAAATGGATGCAGCCTTTTGTTCTTTGTACATAGGCCCTTCGGAATTTTGGCAATATTTCCCCAAATCGGTCTTTAGAGCTTCTCTTATAGCATGTGGCTTTCTTCCTGTCTAATTACAAAAAGAAAGCGGAGTTTTCTAATGACAGGGTTGGGTTTAAGTGAGATGGAATGTTTCGGAGGATTAGAATTACATGATGGCTTACTTAGAGATAAACATCGCCATCGTTAGAATGTAACGTAAGGGCCCAGTCGTTCGATGGCTTCTGGTGGAAAGTCTTTGTGGAGTCGCAGTTGGGTGAGACTGGTAATCTTACCTTTCAGCCTACGGTAGTCATAGATTGCCCTTGCCTGATAAAAGTTGATATAGGGGTGACGGCGCATCTGTGCAACCGAAAGCTTGTTCAGATTCATCTTTTGCGTTTGTGGATGAACCACCTTGAAGAATGGGAGCGATTCATTAGGAAAGCCCTCAATCTCTTTCAACTGTCCCACAGATACGTAACCGCCAAGGCGCTGTCCGTAGCTTACGATGGCCCGTGCCCATCCTGACCCTATACCCGGTATCTTTTTCAGCATCGTAGTGTCGGCAGTGGCAAGATTAATGAATTCTCCGACTTTGATTTTCAGCGGATAGCGAATGGTGTCGCGATCATATTCCTTATAGGGCTTGTAGGCATCTTGTGCCTTATAAGCCTCGTAGGCGTCGTGTACCCGCTGCCTTTCGGCAATCTTGTTCTCGTGGTAGGCTCTCACTGATTCCATTGTGAAAGCGGGCTGATAGTCATCGCCTATCATAATATACGGCTCCAAGGCTCGGTATTGTTTGCGTGTGAGTCCATAGAGGCGGGCGAAATCTTGTGGCGATCGGTAAACTCCTCCTTTTGCCCTGTATTTGTAGATGTTGCGTATTTGGTAGGGGGCAAGTCCCAGTCGGCTCAATTGTGTGCTGTCGGCGGTGTTCGGATCAAAAGGGAAGAGCTCCACTCTTCTTCCGTCCCTCAATTCGTAATAACCGTTTTCTTTCGGTTTTCCGTATTTCGTCGGGTTGTCAAGGCCAAGGATTGAAGTCTCGTTTTCAGAATCTCCAATGGTCCGTGTGTTTTTATCTCCCAAGAGATAGACGATAGAGATGGCAGCAGCAGCCAGTGTCAGGAGAAAGATTACTACTTTTCTGTCTGACTTTTGTAAATAGAAAAACTCTCTTAAGTTCATGGTATTTTAGTGTTCAGGGTCAGATTATCAAATCTTAGGTTCGGGAATTGCAAAATGTTTCTTATCTTTGCAATGTACTTACAAAATAAATTCAGTCCGATGAGAGTACTTCGTAAATTTCCTTTCACCACCAACATCATCATTGCGATATTTGTTCTCTGCTTCATCAATGTTCCTGACACTCCTCTTCAGAATATCAGTCTCATTGATAAATGGACGCATATTATTCTTTATCTGTGCCTGGGTGTCTGCATAGCGTTGGAATATTTTAACGCTTACGGCTATTCGGGTGCAAAGAAACTTGCATTATGGGTGTTTCTCATGCCTTCGTTGATGGGTGGACTCATCGAAATTCTGCAAGCCTATTGTACTGGAGGAAATCGCAGTGGTGAGTGGTTGGATTTTCTTGCCGATACCATCGGAGCAGCAATAGCCTTTGTTATCGGTATTCTTGTGGCAAAGTATCGCGCCAGATCTTGAATGGATTGCGCCGCATCTGCGAGTTGTAGAATCTGCGGTCACCCGTGACCTCCATGCCGATGAAGTCTGGTTTTTCGAAGGCTTCTTCCTCGCTGTTCAATTCTACTTCGGCCATCACCAGCCCATCGTTGTCGCCATAGAACTCATCGACCTCGAAAGTGTGTCCGTCATGTTCGATAAGGTAGCGTCGTTTGTCGATGATGCCTGGCTCGCAAAGCCGTAAAAGATGCTTGGCCTCTTCTTGTGTGATTTCTTTTTCAAACTCGTAGCGCGACAGTCCGCCGTTTCGCGACGGCCCTTTGATGGTCAGGAAGGCTTTGTCGTCCTGAATACGGATGCGCACCGTATTGACGGCAGCGAAATATCCCTGCTGAATATGGTGCGAGGTGTGTGCAGATTTTTTCCAATCTGCTGACTTGTGGACTAAAAATTTCCTTTCAATCTCGACTCCGCTCATTAGCTATAAAGGTAGATAGAGTAGGCAGCATACGCCAATCCGAGTATTAACAGCGTGATGATAATCCACTTGATAACGTTCTTTGCCTGCTTTTCCTGTCGTGCTTCGCGTTGCTTCTGATACAATTTTCTTTTATCGCTCATAGTTGAATTGATTATATTTGTATTTATTCAGCTTAAAAATGCTTTTGTCTTTTCTGTGATAAGATGAGACGATTGTTATTCCTCTACAGGGAATTCCATCAGGTAGGCTTTGATGAAACCGTCGATTTTTCCGTCCATCACTCCATCGACATCAGATGTCTGATAATTGGTTCTGTGGTCTTTCACGCGGCGGTCGTCAAACACATAGCTGCGAATCTGGCTTCCCCATTCAATTTTCTTCTTCGAGGCCTCAACTTTCGCCTGTGCTTCCATCTTCTTTTTCATGGCACGGTCGTAGAGTTGCGATTTCAAAAGCTGCATAGCCTTGGCGCGGTTCTTGGGTTGGTCGCGTGTTTCGGTATTCTCGATGAGTATTTCTTCATGCTCTCCAGTGTCGGGGTCTTCGTATTGATAGCGCAGACGCACACCCGACTCCACCTTGTTCACGTTCTGTCCGCCGGCGCCTCCTGAGCGGAAGGTGTCCCAGCTAACGCGTGCCGGATCGACATATACCTCTATTGAGTCGTCGATGAGTGGAGAAACGAACACGCTGGCAAAGCTCGTCATGCGTTTGCCCTGTGCGTTGAATGGGCTGACACGCACCAATCGGTGGACGCCGTTCTCGCTTTTGAGGAACCCGTAGGCATATTCGCCGCCCTCGAATTTCATCGTCACGCTCTTGATGCCGGCTTCATCGCCGTCCTGAATATCGGAGATGGTAACACGGTAGCCGTGCGCCTCTCCATAACGCATATACATACGCATGAGCATCGATGCCCAATCCTGACTCTCAGTGCCACCAGCGCCTGAATTGATTTTCATCACACACTCCATCGGGTCTTCCTCCTGGCGGAGCATATTCATGAGTTCAAGGTCCTCAATGGCTGCCACCACCTTCGTATAGGCAGCATCCACTTCCTCTTCGGTGACCAACTCGTCCTTGTAGAAGTCGAAAGCCAGTTGCAGCTCGTCGCTCTGCGTGCGCACATTCTCATAGCCTTTCAGCCATTTCTCTATGCCTTTCACCTTTTTCATCTGCTCCTGCGCACGTTCGGCATCCTCCCAAAAGTCGGGCGCCTGTGTGCGGAGCTGTTCCTCTTCGAACTCAATCTTTCTTTTATCTATGTTCAGATAGCGATGCAGAGCTTCAACTCGCTCTGTCACGTCTTTCAGTTGGTCGGCTGTAATCACTTCTTTTGTTTTTAATTCTTGGTCAATAGCCCTTTAATCCTCGTACATCTTGTCGATGATGTCTTTGAAATTCTTGTTGATGACAGAGCGTTTCAGCTTCAGTGTGTTGGTAAGTTCTCCTGACTCCATTGAGAAATGATGAGCCAGCAAGGTGAACGTCTTAATCTGTTCGTAAGACGCCAATCGTTGTTGAAGCGTGTCGATGCGCTCCTTGTACATCTTTTGAACGCAGATGTTGTCGCAAAGGTCTTCGCGGTTTTCGAATGCGATGCCGTTGTCTTTGGCCCATTCTTCCAGAACTCTAAATTCAGGAACGAGCAATGCTGATACATATTTTCGCTGATCGGCAATCACGACAGCTTGGTCAATGAATTTATCGACCAGTAGCATGCCTTCGACCATCTGAGGCGCAATGTATTTACCGTTTGACGTCTTGAATAGGTCTTTGATTCTTTCCTTTAGGAATAGCTCTCCGTCTTTCAGATAGCCAGCATCTCCAGTGTGGAAGAATCCGTCTTTATCGAAAGCTGTGTTGTTGATGTGCTCGCGTTGGAAGTAACCCGGTGTGATTGTTGGGCCTTTCAGCAGTATCTCGTCATCTTCGCCTATCTTTATCTCTATGTTGTGAATCGGTCGCCCTACCGAGCCCACTGTGTAGGGCTTGTCCTTGTGGTCGCAACTCACTGTGGCAAGGCTTTCAGTAAGACCGTATCCCACAAGCATGTTCAACCCTATGCTGTGAACAAACTCTTCGACCTCTGGCGGCACAAATGCGCCTGCCGTTGGGAACAGATTGGCATTCTCGAGCCCCAGCTGTTTCCTGACAAGGCTTAGAATGGTCTTGTTCACCAGTTGGTATTCCATTTCCAAATGAATGGGAACACGTTTGCCTCGGCTCAGGTAAGTGATGTTCCGCTTTCGCCCCACGGACAGAGCATGTTCGAAAACCTTTCGTTGGATAACGCTTGATTTCTCTATTTTTTCCTTGACGGCAATGTAAACTTTCTCCCAGAAGCGGGGTACAGAAGCCATGCAAGTGGGATGCGTCTCACGCATACTATCCTGAATTTCCTTCGGATAGGTGTTGATAATCAGCTCTCCGCCGAATGTCAAAATCAGGTAGGTCCATGCTCTTTCGAATATGTGTGCGAAAGGTAGGAAGTTGATTACGCGGTCTTTGTCCGTCACGGGGACGCACAAACCGTTGGCCTCCATTGCTGCTTTGTACATGCCGTGGGTGAGAATAACACCCTTGCTCTCGCCCGTTGTGCCACTGGTGTAGAGAATGTTGCAGATGTCCTCTTCTGTGGCTTCCGCACTTATCTTCTCCACTTCAGACTGTCGGGGGAAGCCCTCGCCCAGCTTCAGGAAGTCTTCGAAGAACAGTGCGTGTGGGTCGTGTGTGCTGATACGCACGCTTGGGTCAAAGATAATGATGCGCTCCAATGTCGGACAGAGCGCAAAGATGCGGTGAGTCTTGTCGTACTGCTCTTGTTCGCCTACAAACAGGTAGCGAACTCCGGCATCTTGAATCATGTATTGTATTTGCTGTTCCGAGCTGGTGGCATAGAAAGGAATGGTAATAACCCTCACACCATAAGCTCCAAAGTCTGTGTATAGATATTGAATGCTGTTCTGTGCGAACACGGCAATCTTCTCTTGTGGCTTCAGGCCAAGGTTCAACAGTGCGTTCGACACTTGTTTCACGCGCAATGAGAACTGATTCCAGGACACTGTCTTCCATTTCAGGCTGCCAAAGTTACGGAAAGTCAATACTGGCTTGGCTCCATACTTCCTTGCCTGTTCATGAATTAGGACTGAATAATGACACGTTTCCTGCATGTTTTTTTTCTTTTATTTAATGCAAAAATAAGCAATTATTGGCAAAAGAAAAAATAATTTGCCAATAATGTTGATATTTGGACTAATTGTCCGTGGCGAAAATCATGGACTGACTGGTGGGTTGGAGACTAATTGGCTGATGTCTGAAACTTTGGTTCCATCGCAATTCTCAACTGGGTTTCGACACTTTGGTACTGAAACTGCCCTGTGTTGCAAGTCTATGAAAAAAGACGGAAGTCCTTGTGATAAGGACTTCCGTCTGTGCGCTCCAGGATGGGCTTGAACCAACGACCCCCTGATTAACAGTCAGGTGCTCTAACCAACTGAGCTACTGAAGCAGGTATGCTTTTTTGTTTAAGCGAGTGCAAAGATACAGCGTTTTTTTTTATTATCCAAACTTTTTGGAAAAAAAATTAGAGAAACACTAAAATTGATGTGATATTGGACAATAGTGTCCTAAAATTGTCTTATACGGATTTAGCTTGTCACAATTCTGACTATAAAAAAAGTAAGAAATTATGACAAAACGTAAAACCCCGCGCGAATTTTCGTATTCGTTCAAGCTACAAGTGTTAATCGATTATTATTCTAGCGGTTCTTCTCAAGCGTCCATATTGCGTAAGTGGAATGTGTCTAGTGGTTCAATGTTCCAATGGCTGAAACGTTGGCCCGTTGATTCAAAATCGTTATCTTTGCCCTCGGAAGTAATCGAGAGGTATCGTATGGCTCA
>OASD01000074.1_pt1 | contig 67052 bp, 42 predicted proteins | sample 1475531 | NCBI WGS metagenome assembly OASD01 (sample SAMEA3360668, study PRJEB22359) | human gut metagenome | biome: ENVO:urban biome; feature: ENVO:human-associated habitat; material: ENVO:feces | place: Bangladesh | collected 2011
ACGACACCTTATATGATCCCGATCACCACCTCAAAGTAGCTCAACAATATCAGACCGCATAAAATTTCTACCCAAAAAGTTTGGTGGTTAGCATAAATAGCCCGCGTGTCGAGGCACGAAGTGCCGAAGACCGCGGGAAACGAAGATGCATTTTAGAATAAGCGACCCCGTAGGGTGTCGCACTTGTCAGGGAGTTAGGCAACCGGTGCGACACCCTTGCGGGGTCGTGGGATCAATTGTGATGCCTGATCCACGGGATCGTCGGGGCTACACCCCTCTGACACCCGGGCTGTGAAAAAGGCACCCCTGCCTGGGTGCCTCGCTCTCCCACTTTTCACAATGAGCTAAGTGGCTTCTGTACGACTCAAGTACCCCCTCTCACGCTATGCTTATGGCGTGAGAGGGGGTACTTGATTTGTTGGGCGGTCGCCCTATGCCTCCTTCCGGAGGAGCTCTGTCAGGAAGAGGTCCAGCTCCTCGCTCGCTCCCTTGAGGAGCTTGTCGTGCCGGATCCCGTCCCAGGTGCTGTCGCTGTGGGAGTAGAGTGTCTTGTCCTTAGCCCCGCCGGTCTGATAGACGATCGTGACGTCCATCGCAAAGGGGTGTTGCTCAAAGAATCCTGCCGCCGCCAGCCGCCGGAGTGCTTCCCGGACGGTCAGGAGCGCCTCCTGCTCCGTCACCACGGCACGCTCCCCATCCTCGGAGAGCCAGCCATAGACCACCTCGCTCTCGCTCTGACCGCTATCCGAGGAGAGGAGTATCTCCCCCTCGACGAGGTCAAAGGAGGTGATCACCTTGTGGACCGACAGGCAGCCGCCCGTCAGCAGCGTCTCACGGAAGTGCCCGAAAAACTCCGCCACGATAGCGGCGGTACTCATCACCTTGTCATGAATCTCTGACTCCATATCGTGCCTTGATTACTTGCGGGAGGGATGGCTTACTGCTGTTGCTCGAGGAGGTCGAGACGCTCTTGGGCGCTCTTCAGCTTCTCCGTCGCATCGGAGACCTTCTTCCGCTCCATATCGACGACAGCCTGCGGGGCGTTGTTGACAAAGCCCGGGTTGCTCAGCTTCTTCTCTATCCCGGCTATAAATCCGGTGTAGTGCTTGATGTCCTTCCTCAGCTTCTCGATCTCGCCCGAGATGTCGATCAGCCCGCGGAAGGGGACGCCATAGACGGTCGTCTCCACGAGGAAAGTCTCCACCTCAGCGTCTCCGCTCGTCGGTGCGACGGTGAAGTCGGAGATATTGGCGAGCTTGCGGATCACCGCCTTGGAGGCATCGCTCAGGCGATCCTCCGGCATCAGCAGCTCCACCGCCTCGCGGGGTGATACGCCGTGGTGGGCGCGCAGTCCGCGGACGCCGGTGATGATGTCGCTCGAGAGCGCCATCTGGTGGAGGATCTCGCGGTCAGGCTCCGCCTCAGCAGGCAGCTGCTGCGTCATGATGCTCTCCCCGTCTGCGCGGTCGGCAAGGTTTTGCCACAGCTCCTCGGTGATGAAGGGCATAAAGGGGTGCAGGAGGAGCAGCAACTGCTCGAGATAGCCCTTCGTGGCGGTAAGTGTCGCACTATCGATCGGCTTGCCGTAGTCCGGCTTCACCAGCTCGAGGTAGGTGCCGGAGAAGTCGTCCTTGACCACACGGTAGAGCAGCATCATCGCATCGCTGATGCGGTACTTGGCGAAGTGGTCGTCGAGCGTCTTGCGGGTGTCGCTCAGCACCTCGGCAAACCACCGTACAGCGGCCGCCTGGGCAGCGCTTTGCTCCACCGTCTCGCTCTCCTGCCAGCCCTGTACGAGGCGGTACGAATTCCAGATCTTATTGCTGAAGTTGCGCCCCTGCTCGCACATAGACTCATCGAAGAGGATGTCGTTGCCGGCATTGGTGCAGCTCATCAGCCCCATCCGGACGCCGTCGGCGCCATACTCCTTGATCAGCAGGAGCGGGTCCGGGCTGTTGCCCAGCTGCTTACTCATCTTGCGTCCCTGGTGATCGCGGACGATACCGGTGAGGTAGACGTCCCCGAAGGGCTTCTTCCCCATATACTCATACCCTGCCATGATCATGCGGGCGACCCAGAAGAAGAGGATGTCCGGTCCGGAGACGAGGGTCGAGGTGGGGTAGTAGTACCGGAGCTCCGCATTCTCCGGATCCTTGATCGGATTGGCGAAGACGCTCATCGGCCAGAGCCAGGAGGAGAACCAGGTGTCCAGCGTGTCCTCGTCCTGCTTCAGGTCAGCATCGGTGAGGGCCGGGTCGATCTTGTGAGCCTCCTCGAGCGCCACGGCACGGCTCTCCCCCACGACGATCTGCCCATCAGGCAGGTAGTAGGCGGGGATGCGGTGCCCCCAGTAGAGCTGACGAGAGATATTCCAGTCGTGGATATTCTCCATCCAGTGCGCGTAGATGCTCTTAAACTTTGGCGGCACCAGGCTCACCTCGTCCTTCATCACCGCCTCGTAGGCCGGCTTGACGAAGTGATCCATCCGGAGGAACCACTGGGTGGAGAGCTTCGGCTCGATCGGCACATCGGTCCGCTCGGAGAAGCCGACCGTATTGTCGTAGTCCTCCACGTGGTCCATCGCCCCGATCTCCTCCAGCTCTTGGGCAAAAGCGTCCCGCACCTCAAAGCGGTCACGCCCCTCGTACTTGCCGCCAAAGCTATTCAGCGTACCATCGTCACTGAAGACGTCGTACTTAGGCAGGTGATACCGCTCACCGATGGCGTAGTCGTTGATGTCGTGACAGGGGGTGATCTTGAGGCAGCCGGTACCGAAGTCTATGTCCACGTAGTCATCCATGATGATCGGGATCTCGCGACCCACGCCCGGCACGATGACATGCTTGCCCTGGAGGTGGGTGTACCGCTCATCGGAGGGATTGATGCAGACCGCCGCATCACCAAAGATCGTCTCCGGGCGGGTCGTCGCCACGAGGACGTACTGCTCCGGATCCTCCACGATGGTGTAGCGGACATAGTAGAGCTTGGAGTGCTCCGCCTTATGGATCACCTCCTCATCGGAGATCGCCGTCTTAGCTGCCGGATCCCAATTCACCATCCGTATGCCGCGGTAGATCAGCCCCTTGCGGTAGAGGTCGCAGAAGACATCATTCACCGTTTCGCTTCGCTGCTCGTCCATGGTGAAGGCGAGGCGGTCCCAGTCGCAGGAGGCGCCGATCTTCTTGAGCTGGCTGATGATGATCCCGCCGTGCTCATGCGTCCAGTCCCACACCTCGTCGAGGAATTGCTCGCGCGTGAGGTCGCTCTTCTTGATCCCCTGCTTCGCCAGCTTGGCCACCACCTTCGCCTCCGTAGCTATGGAGGCATGGTCGGTCCCGGGGACCCAGCAGGCGTTGAAGCCGGTCATCCGCGCCCGGCGGACGAGGATGTCCTGGAGGGTGTTATTGAGCATATGCCCCATATGGAGCACGCCGGTGACGTTGGGCGGGGGGATGACGACGGTGTAGGGAGGTCTATTGTCCGGATGAGAGGCGAAGAGCTTATGCTCCGTCCAGTATCCATACCACTTATCCTCCACCTGGGAGGGATCGTACTTAGCGCTTAGTTCGTGCGACATATCTCGTCTGTAGTTATCTGTCTTTAGATGACAAAGATAAGACAATTTCCCCTCCTAAGCCCCCTCTTGCCGTCTCATCCGCCAGGCGTGGCGCACATAATGGCGATCGCCAGAGGGAGCGACACCCTGGCGGGGTCGTGTCATAAAGGTGGAACGCAGGAAACCCGGGGTCTTCGGCACTTCGTGCCTCGACACCCGGACTAGGAAAAACGGACCCCTACCGGGGTCCCAGGCTGGATCGGTCGGCTGGATCGGTCGGCTGGATCGGTCGGCTGGATCGGCATGTGGGATCGGCATACGGGATCGGTCGGCGGGGCGGACCTTTTAGGCAAATGCCGGCTGTTTAGAGCACCGTCCGACTTGTCCGATCCGTCCGACTCGTCCGATAAGACAGCTCTCCTTAGCATACAGAGAGGGGGCACAGCGCAGATCTCTCTCTCTGCGCTGTGCCCCCTCAGGTATCAGGGACGGGAGGGATTACCTCTCCTCCTTCATCGCATTCTCATTGGAGATAAGCTCGCCTGCGGGGATGTAGCAGCAGACGAGGTTGCGATCGCCGTAGCCGTCATTGACGCGCGCGACATTGACCCAGTGCTTCCAGTCGTGGAGGTAGGGGAGGTCAAAGGCAGCCTTTTCCCTCGTGTAGGGGTGGCTCCACTCGTCGGTGGCCACCTCGTAGAGGGGGTGGGGGGCATTCTTGAGGACATTATCCTCCACGTCAGCCTTGCCATCCATGATCTCCTGGATGTCGGCGCGGATGCGCTTCATCACCTCGACGAAGCGGTCGAGCTCCTTGAGGCTCTCACTCTCGGTCGGCTCCACCATGAGGGTGCCGTGGACGGGGAAGGAGAGCGTCGGGGCGTGGTAGTTGTAGTCCATCAGTCGCTTGGCGATGTCGAGGTCGGTGATGCCGACGGCACCAAAGTTGCGGCACTCGACGATGCACTCGTGACCGACGAAGCCGGTCTCGCCACGGTAGAGGACGCCATAGTCCTCCTGCAGACGGGCGGAGAGGTAATTGGAGTTGAGGATCGCTCCGGCGGTGGCAGCCTTGAGCCCCTTAGCGCCCATCATGCGGATGTAGGCGTAGGTGATGCCGAGGATGCCGGCGCTGCCGAAGGGCGCTGCAGAGACGGGGATGCGGTCCTCGCCATGCATCAGCGGGTGAGAGGGCTTGTAGGGTGCGAGCTTGCTCGTCATGCAGATGCAGCCCTCACCGGGACCGCCACCACCGTGGGGGATGGCAAAGGTCTTGTGGAGGTTGAGGTGGCATACGTCGGCACCGATGAAGCCGGGGTTGGTCCAGCCGCACTGACCATTCATATTGGCACCATCCATGTAGACCAGACCGCCACGCTCGTGAACGATCTTGAGGAGCTCACGGATGTGTACCTCGAAGATGCCGTACGTACTCGGGTAGGTGATCATGGTGCCGGCGAGGCGGTCCTTGTGCTGCTCCGCCTTGGTGCGGAAGTCCTCTACGTCGATCTCGCCATTCTCCGTCGACTTGACGATCACCGGCTCCAGTCCGGCGAGGGAGGTGGAGGCGGGGTTGGTGCCGTGAGCAGACTCGGGGAGGAGGATCACCTTGCGGTCCTCCTGTCCGTGGTCGATGAAGTACTCACGGATGGTGCGCAGACCGGCGTACTCGCCGGCGGCACCGGAGTTGGGCATAAAGGAGATGTCGTCAAATCCTGTGATCGTGCAGAGCATCTTGCCGAGGCTGTCGATCATCTCGAGGTAGCCCTCCACCTGCTCTGAGGGAGCGTAGGGGTGGATGCAGGAGAAGTGGGCATTGGAGAGGATGAAGAGGGAGGCGGCAGGATTGAGCTTCATCGTGCAGGAGCCGAGGGAGATCATCGAGTCGGCAAGGGATAGGTCACGCCGACCGAGACGGGTGCAGTAGCGCATCAGCTCGGTCTCGGTGTGGTAGAGGCTGAAGACCTCCTGCTGCATGAAGTCGCCCTCGCGACGGACCTTCTCGTCCATCGGCAGCCACTCTGCGGGGATCTCCGGCACGTCGATCTCGGAGTCGGCCTTCTTCGCTTCGGTGAAGATGTAGAAGAGGGTAGCGAGGTCGCTCACCTCCGTGGTCTCATCGAGGGAGATGCCGATGGAGGTGCCGTCAGCGAAGTAGCGGAAGTTGCAGCCACTCTCCTCGGCGATGCGACGGATGGCGGCCACCTTCTCCTCGGAGAGGTCGACGATCTTGAGGGTGTCGAAGTAGAGCGTATTGGCTTGCTTGTAGCCGAGCTTGCGGAGCTGACGGTCGAGGATCACGGTGTAGGTGTGGATCCGCCCGGCGATGTCCTTGAGTCCCTCCGGTCCGTGATAGACGGCATACATACCGGCGATGGTGGCGAGGAGTGCCTGAGCGGTACAGATATTAGAGGTGGCGCGCTCGCGCTTGATGTGCTGCTCGCGGGTCTGGAGGGCGAGGCGGAAGGCCTTGTGATCCAGACGGTCGACGGTCACACCGATGATGCGTCCCGGGATGATGCGTTTGTACTCGTCGGTGGCGGCGAGGTAGCCGGCGGAGGGACCACCGAAGTACATCGGCACGCCGAAGCGCTGAGAGGAGCCGAAGACAATGTCGGCACCCAGCTCACCGGGAGGGGTCATCAGCACGAGGGACATCAGGTCGGCAGCGACAGCGACACGGACGCCGGCCTTCTTTGCCTTCTCGAGGAAGCTCTTGAGCTCGATCACCTGACCATTGTCATTGGTATACTGGACGACAGCGCCGGCAAAGGTCTCGTCGAGGGTGATCTCATCGGGGCAGCCGTAGACCAGCTCGCAGTCCCACTGCGAGGCGCGCGTCTCGATGACGCGGCGGGTGGTGGTGAAGAGGTTATTGGAGACGAAGATCTTCGTCTTGGTCTTCTCCTCAGCCCGCTTACGGACATTCAGCAGCATGGCGCATGCCTCGGCAGCTGCGGTCGCCTCATCGAGGAGGGAGCAATTGGTCAGCGGGAGACGGGTAAGCTCGGTGATGACGGTCTGGAAGTTGAAGAGCGCCTCCAGTCGGCCCTGCGACACCTCAGCCTGATAGGGCGTGTAGGAGGTGTACCAAGCGGGGTTCTCGAGGATATTACGCTGGATGACGGCGGGGGTGCAGGTGTCGTACCAGCCCATACCGATGTAGGAGGAGAAGATCTGATTCTTCTCGCCCAGCTCATTGATGTGCTCGATCAGCTCGCGCTCGCTCATCGGCTCGGGGAGGTCCAGCTCCTTGTCGAGCAGGATGTCCGACGGCATGACACGATGGATGAGGTCGTCGACGCTCTTGACGCCGATGGTCTCGAGCATCCTCTTCTTCTCCTCGGGGTCGGTGACGCCGATCTCGCGGATGCTGAAGTCAGTTGTATTCATGAATCGATTGTGTAAGTATTTGGTTAGATGATTTTTAGTGGCAAAAGGTCAGAGCCCAAACTCCGACAGTGTAAAATTAGCCATTTTCCCCGAGAGAATAAAAAGAAGCACCCCCTCATCCGACGGGTCGGCCGGCGTGGCACCCCGATAGGGGTGCGTTTTTCGTAGCCCGGTGGTCGGAGGGGCGTAGCCCCGACGACCCCGGGAAATCATAGCCCTATTCATCCCCTCGACCCCGCTAGGGCGTCGCTCGTAATGGCGATCGTCAGAGGGGGACCGACACCCTGTCGGGGTCGTCTATATGAGGCGTAACGTAAGTAACCCGGGGTCATCGGCACTTCGTGCCTCGACCACCGGGCTATGAAAAAATGACCCCTCCCGGGGTCCCCTGCTGGATCGGCTGTCGGGGCAGACCTCCTTGTGGATACCAGGTGTCTCTTGCGCTGTCCGACTCGTCCGACCGGTCCGACTTGTCCGATTCGTCCGATAAGGCAGCGCAGAGGGGGTAAAAATCTAATACCGATATTAGGTGCGACTAATATCGGTATTAGTGATCTCTAATATCGGTATTAGAGTTTTCTTTTACCGGTATTAGATTTCTCCCACAGAAAAGGGGGGGGGAGGACAGGGTTGCCTTGGGACTATCGGTGGAGGAGGTGCTCCTCGCGCTTTGACTCGATCCAGCGGGCCACGATGCGGGGGTAATGGTCGCGCTCGAGGAGGTGGATCTTGGCGGCGATATCCTCTGGTGTATCCTCGGGGCTGATCTCGGTACGTGCCTGATAGATCGTCCGCCCGCGGTCGTACTGCTCATCGATCTCGTGGATCGTGATGCCGGTCTCCCGCTCGCCGGCGGCGTGGACCGCCTCGTGGACGTGCATGCCGTACATCCCCTTGCCCCCATACTTGGGCAGGAGTGCGGGGTGGATATTGAGGATCAGACCCGGATAGGCCTCGAGGAGGAAGTGCGGGATGAGCGCCATGTACCCCGCCAGCACGATCGCCTCCACTCCTCGCTCACGGAGGTAGGGCAACAGCACCTCAGGGTCGGCCAGCTCATCGCGGGTGAAGTACTTCACCTCGATCCCTAGCTGCTCTGCTCGATGGCGCACATAGGCCTCTCGGCGGTTGATCACCACGCAGGCGACGGAGAGCGCTGCCTCCGGGTGGGCGGCGAGGTACTCAGCGATCTGCTCCATATTGGTCCCGTTGCCGGAGGCAAATATTGCTATCTTAGTCATAACGTGAAAATGCACGAACTTATTTCATTGTGCAAATAATATGTATCTTTGCTTTGTCAAAGGGTGAGGTATGCCGTGCGTTGCTCCCATCCTTGTGAGACAAAGATACGTTTTTTCAATACTTAATTACTAAATAGACATACCAATATGACACGTGACGAAGTCGCAAAGAAGGTAGAGGACATCATCGTTGACAAGCTTAATGTCGATGCCTCTGAGGTAAAGGATGAGGCTAATTTCACCCTGGACCTGGGTGCAGACTCTCTCGACACCGTGGAGCTGATCATGGAGTTTGAGAAGGAGTTTGACATCAAGATCGAGGACGACGAGGCTCAGAAGATCCAGACCGTCGGCGATGCTGTGGATCACGTCCTGGAGGCTGTCAAGGATCGCTAATCATCGATCAACGGAGCCTCTGTCGTAGGGGCTTTGTGCCTCGGAGAGAGCTGTCCCGATGCCGGTACGGCTCTGTCCGCCTGACAGATCATAGGGGGTGTGTCCGTAGCTGCGGACCCATCCCCTTTGCTCGTAGGGGTACCGGGGGACATCGGATGTCCATATGGACTTCACTCTGTGTAATCAATCATATACAATGGAGCTAAAAAGAGTAGTCGTCACCGGTGTCGGCGCCATCACGCCGCTCGGATACGATGTGCCAACGACGTGGGAAGCAGCCAAGGCCGGGCGTAGTGGCGCCGGGCCGATCACGCTCTTTGACCCGGAGCACTTCAAGACACACTTTGCCTGCGAGGTGAAGGACTTCCGGGTGACCGACTTCCTGGACCGTAAGCTGGCCAAGAAGTGCGACCGGTACACCCAATTTGCCCTCATCGCTGCGAGGGAGGCGCTCGAGGACTCTCAGCTCGATCTGGAGCGGGAGGATAAGGATGAGATCGGGGTGATCGTCTGCAGTGGCATCGGAGGGATCGGTTCTCTCGAGGAGAATATCCTCGACTACGATGCCGAGAAGGGACCCCACTTCTCTCCCTATATGGTCCCTAAGCTGATCAGCGATATGGCTGCCGGGGTGATCTCGATCGAGTATGGCTTCCGGGGACCCAACTTTGGCACCGTCTCCGCCTGCGCCTCCTCGACCCACTCCATCATCTCTGCGGTCGACAATATCCGTCTCGGTCGCACGCCCATCTGCCTCGCCGGTGGAGCGGAGGCAGCGATCTCTGTCAGCGGGCTGGGAGGCTTCAATAGCCTCCAGGCGCTCTCGACGCGCAACGACAGCCCCGAGACCGCCTCTCGGCCTTTCTCCAAGAGTAGGGATGGCTTCGTCCTCGGTGAGGGCGGTGCGGTCCTCGTGCTGGAGGAGATGGAGCATGCCGTGGCACGCGGGGCACGGATCTACGCGGAGATCGTCGGTGTCGGTATGAGTGCCGATGCCTACCACCTCACCGCCTCTCACCCCGAGGGGCTGGGCGCTCGCCTCGTGATGACGCGCGCTATGGAGGATGCGGGAGTCACGCCCGACAAGATCGACTACATCAATGTCCACGGCACTTCCACCCCCGTCGGGGATATCAGTGAGGCGCGCGCCATCGTCGACCTCTTCGGCGATCACGTGAGCGAGATGAGCATCAGCTCCACGAAGTCGATGACTGGTCACCTCCTCGGTGGGGCCGGAGCCGTCGAGGCGGTGCTGTCGATCCTCGCCCTCAGGGACGGGATCATCCCCCCGACGATCAATCACGCTGCGGATGACGATGATCCGGACTTCGACCCGAGGCTCGACTTTACCTTCAATACCGCTAAGGAGCGCCCCATAGAGTATGCGCTCTCCAATACCTTCGGCTTCGGAGGGCACAATGGTACCATCATACTCAAGAAGTGGAAGTAAGATGGCGATGAGCCACATGGGACGCCTCCTGGACCTGCTTAGGCAGAGGGTCCGAACTCTCGGTCAAGTCCCCGCAAGGAGGCGGAGGATCACTCCTGCAGAGGAGTATCGACGCAGCGTGGAGAGCTTTGTCCACGAGGTGACGGGACAGATGCCGACCGACTGGAGGACCTTTGCCCAGGCACTCACCCACTCCTCTTATGTCGGCAGTAACGGGGGGAAGCAAAATGAGCGGCTTGAGTACCTCGGCGACAGCCTCCTCGGTGCGGTGATCGCTGCCGCCGCCTACCGCCTCTATCCCGATGAGGATGAGGGTGGCCTGACGCAGATCCGCTCCTTCCTCAGCAGCCGCAAGCAGATCAATAAGCTGGCTCGCAATATGGGGATCGATAAGGTCCTCAGGGTCTCTCCGGGAGTGGACCTCGAGCACAGCGATGTGCCGGGAAATGCCCTCGAGGCCTTCATCGGGGCGCTCTATCTCGACAAGGGATTTGAGGCGACTGCCGACTTTGTCAAGAAGCAGGTGGTGATCTCGCGGAAGAATATGGAAAAGGTCTCCCACCAGGAGGAGGACTACAAGTCGGCCTTTATCATCAAGATGCAGCGAGAGGGCACGCCCTACCTCTTTGACTACCTCGGGGAGACGGAGGAGACACCGGGTGAGGTGGTCCACCACATTGCGCTCCGTGTCGGGGCTGAGGGCGAGATCCTCTCCCGGGGTAGCGGTCCCAGCAAGAAGGCTGCCGACCAGATGGCAGCGCAGAGCGCCCTCCGCCTCCTCGCCGACCGCTGACATTATCTCCCATCTTCATCAACGATCCTTCTGCGAAGGAGTATAAAAAAGAGGTTTCGAGTCACTACGCTCGAAACCTCTTTGGATTGTCGGGGGGCTGCCTATGCGGGATCGTAGAGGACCGGGGTGCCGGCAGCGAGGGAGGGTCGGATGGCGATGATCCGCTGATTGGAGCTGCCGCGGAAGCGGAGCCGCAGGTCCCGGAGCCGAGCGACGAAGCGTCCGTCCACGAGGACATCGCAGAGCTCTAAGAGGCGCCTCCGATCGGGGTCCGCCACGATCTGCTCGTAGGTGTAGCCGGAGTAGACCCAGATCGTCTTGCCCTCCGGCAGAGCCCGGCGTATCTCCTCCACCACCGGCACCAGTCCGGGGCTCTGCATCGGCTCGCCCCCGAGGAGGGTGAGCCCGGCGACGTTGGGGTCGCGGAGGTAGCTGATCGCCCGGGCGGTCGTCTCCTCGCTCCACTCGGTCCCGTAGGCGGGGTCCTGGTAGAGGACATTGAAGCAGTCGACGCAGTGTAGCGTGCAGCCGGTGACGAAGACGGAGGTGCGGATCCCCTCGCCATTGGCCACGTCGTACCGGCGGATCTGTGCGTAGTGGAGAGGCATCGGTACTAAATGTGCAGGACGCGGGACTTGATCTCCTTTGTCCGCCCTTCGTTCCAGAAGTTCTCCCCGAGGTAGCCGCAGGTGCGCCGGATGACGGTGAGCTTGGAGCGGTCCTTATTGTGGCACTGAGGGCACTCCCACTCGTTGTCGTCATTTACCTTGATCTCACCGTCAAAGCCGCAGACGTGGCAGTAGTCGCTCTTGGTATTGAACTCCCCGTACGTGATGTGGTCGTAGATGTAGCGGATCATCGTCAGCACGGCGGGGATGTTATTGGTCATATTGGGGATCTCGACGTAGGAGATCATACCGCCGGTGGAGAGGTCCTGAAACTCGCTCTCGAAGTCAAACTTCTCGAAGACGCTGATCGGCTCCCGCACATCGACGTGGTAGCTATTGGTGTAGTAGCCCTTGTCGGTGACATTCTCTATGGAGCCGAAGCGGGCGAGGTCGATCTTGGCAAAGCGATTGGTGAGGCTCTCGGCTGGCGTGCCGTAGAGGGCAAAGCCGAGACCGGTCTCCGCCTTCCACTCATCCACAGCCTGCCTCAGCCGGCGCATCACCCGGAGTGCAAATCGATGCCCCTCCTCTGTCGTGTGCGGCTCTCCCGTCACCAGCATAGAGGCCTCGTAGAGACCGATATAGCCGAGCGAGATGGTGGCGTAGCCCCGCTGGAGGTAGTCGTAGATCCGCTGGTGCGGCTTGAGCCGGGCGATCGCCCCGTACTGCCAGTGGATCGGCGAGACATCGCTGGTGACGTCCTTCAGCAGCTCGTAGCGAAAGAGGAGCGCCCGCTTGCAGAGCTCAAGCCGCTTCTCGAGGATGGTGAAGTAGCGCTCCTCGTCTCGGCCGGAGAGGATGCCGATCTGGGGAAGGTTGAGACTGACGACGCCCATATTGAAGCGTCCGTCGAAGACAAACTTTCCCTCCTCATCCTGCCAGGGGGAGAGGAAGCTGCGGCAGCCCATCGGGGCAAAGACGTTGCCCTTATAGATCTCCCGCATCTTCTTCGCAGAGATATAGTCGGGGTACATACGGCGGGCGGTGCACTTCGCCGCCAGCTCGGTGAGGTAGTAGTACTTGCTGTCGGGGTGGACGTTGTGCTCGTCGAGGACGTAGATGAGCTTGGGGAAAGCTGGCGTCACGTAGACGTCTGACTCATTCTTGATCCCCTCGAGCCGCTGCCGGAGTATCTCCTCGGTGATCAGCGCCGCCTCCCGCTCGTACTCGTACCCCGGCTGGAAGTACATGAAGAGCGTGACAAAGGGAGCCTGCCCATTCGTCGTCATGAGGGTATTGATCTGGTACTGGATCGTCTGGATGCCGTCCTTCACCTCCTTCTTCGTCCGCTTCCACGCCACCTCCTTGGCCTTCTCGAGATTGGGCTCTATGCCGTAGATCTTCTCCTGATCGTCGAGGGCGTACTTGAGATACTTGTCGAAGCTCCGGCGCACGTAGGGCGCAAGGATGCGGTCGATGCCGTTGATCGACTGGCCGCCATACTGACCCGAGGCGACCTGAGCGATGATCTGCGTCGTGATGGTGCAGGCGACCTGGAAGCTCTTGGGGCTGTCGATCTTCTTCCCATTGATGCAGGTGCCGCGACGAAGCATATCCTCGAGATTGATCAGGCAGCAATTGAACATCGGCTGGATGATGTAGTCCATGTCGTGGAAGTGGATCGCCCCGCTGTCGTGCGCCATCACGATGTCTGCCGGCATAAGGAGTCGGCGGGCGATATCCTTGGAGACCTCGCCGGCGATCAGGTCGCGCTGCGTGGAGACGATCTTGGCATCCTTATTCGAGTTCTCGTCCATCACGCCTCGGTTGGTCTTATTGAGGATGCCGAGGATGCTGGAGTCGTTGGTATTGCTCTGCCGCTTAAATTCCTGCACCGACCGGTAGCTCTCGTATGCCTTGGCGGTGGCGATGTTGCCGTACATCGTCAGCTTGTAGTAGACCATCTCCTCGATGGAGTGGATCGTCATCGGCGTGCGTACGATGGCGGCATAGCTCTCTATCTCGTCGGCGATCTGCGCCGCCTGCCCCGCCTCGTAGATCCCCGAGGAGGAGTTCATCGCCTTCTCGATGGCGATGGTGATCTTGCTCTTGTCGAAGGGCACTCGTCGCCCATCCCGCTTGATCACCTCGAGTATGGTGGTCGCTGACGGGTGACTATCTGTGCGCTGTGGATTGTCCATCTGGACAACTCTGTCCTCCTTAAGCATAGCGGTCTCCATATGTAAATCTCTGATATAAAGTGAGGTAATTGTTTTGTAAGAGTAGGTATTGGGAAACTTTCTCCTTCTATTCGCCGACTAAGTTAGCCAAAGATATCCACTCAGGCTATGACAAAAGTCCCTCAGTTGTCTGCCTTTTTGTCCTTTCCCGCTCCCCATCAGCTGTATGAGTAATTGTTAAAGTGCGACCAATAATAAAAGGGGGTCCCGACAGATTGCTGCCGGGACCTCCTTTCTCATAGGGTCTTAAGCAGGAGACCCTTGGGGCTCAGTCTCTGAGGTTACTCTGAGACAGGCTCATAGAGCTCCACCTCACCGATGAACGCTCCCTCGCGGAACATGATTCCGAAGCGATCGATACGGATATCGGTGACCGGTACGGGTTTGTCGAGGCGGATCACATACTCGTTCCTACTCCGATCAATGTCCTCCATCGTGCCCATGTCGTAGAAGTTGCGACCACCATTGTCCGAGATCCACACGCCACAGCGGGTAAATCCGGTCGAGTAACGACTCGATCCATACTGGTAGATCGGACTGTAGATGTAGATGTAGCCGACCATACGCGGCTCATCCCCAAAAGAGAGGGTGAGTGCATTGCTGCTTGCTCTACCCGAGATCCATGTGCGACCGGTATCGTTACTCTTGTCGCCGTCGAGCACGTAGTCGGTGCGGTCGTCATTGAAATTGGCAGAGGCGAAGAAGTCGAGGGAGGGGATCCTCGTGGCTCCGGCCGGGATCTCGTCTACCATCGTGACGTTAGGTCGCAGGTAGTCAAGGCTGTTGACAGCGACCTTGACGATGATCTGATTGAGTCCCTCAGCGGTGTGGAAGTCCTCGCCTGAGGGCACCAGCTCCAGGACCGAAGCGTAGCTGCCATCCTTAAGGTCTGCCTCAATGCTCTCAGGCAGGCTGATATGCAGAGTGGCGGACTTATCTCCCTTGGCGATGGTCACCGTCTTGTCAAAGGTCAGGATCCCCTCGGGGAGCTCCATGAAGCCCTCTCTGCTCAGCCCGAGGCTCATAAACTTATCCTTGCTGACACGCACGGACATACTTACGTCGCTGAGCGTCTCGCCCTTGATCACTTCCACGATCGCCTCCAGTGCCTTCTCGCCCTTGGGGGCAAAGTGTCCGTCCTTACCATTAAGGAGGAAGGTAAGGGGCTCTTGACCACTCTTGGGGGCAACGAAGTTACCTCCCTCGAAGAGATAGGGTGCCGGCTTGTCCACCGAGGTGGCTTTCTCGCTGGGCGTAAATTCGTAATTGGACTCCACGATCTCCACGTCGGGCTTACTGCAGGCTGCCATGCCGAGCAGGGTAAGTGCCGAGAGGAGCGGAGTAAATAGTCTATTTATTGATCTCATAACTATCTGTATCACTTGAGGTTCTTCTCAGGTATCATCGGGGGATTCATGAGGCTGATGGCACCGCGGATGTTTCCGTAGTTGGGTCCATAGATGTGATCCTCATTGATGTGAAAGGCTCCCACGCCACCTAAGCCATTCGCTATAGCTACGCGGGCGTAGTTATTGATAAAGCTATTGGCGTTCGGCTCATTGGTCTGGAATGTCTCCGTGATCAGCAGCTGCTTGCGCGTGATGCCCTTGCCGGCAAAGCGATCGACAGAGGAGGCCCATCGAGAGCCGGTATTATTGTAGCTCTGGGCGATGAAGTAGTCGAAGTACTGTACCGCATCGGGGTCGAGCCAGTGCAGTGCGCCATTGACATTAAGCATAAGCTTCTTGCCCATAGCCTTCTCCTTCTCGTCAAATTTCTCTCTCAGCTGACGGAAGAAGTAATTCTCCCGCTCCTTGTTGCCGGACTGGCTGCAAGAGATGATCGCCACGACGTCATCGCTGCTCCAGGTACCGCAGGACTGTCTCTTGCCATCGGGAGAGATATAGGCGGGCTCGTAGTCGAGGTCAAATCCATCGTAGTCGTATTTCTGGATCGAGTCAGCGAGCGCCTGAGCATAAGCCTCGATGGACTTGCGCCAGTCTACCTCGCCACTCTGATCTCTCCACTGCATCCAGCCGCCCTCCGGGGCATTGATCCCCTGCCCGACATCGCCGACAATCCAGCCGATGGTCATGCCGATGCCACGCTCATGCGCGCGCTTGAGCTGCTCCTTGTGTGCCTGTGAGAGGTTGAAGGAGGGACCCCAATTGGAGACAAAGTCTACACTGTCGGGGAGGAGGTCGAGGTTAAAGACCGGATCAGGGCTCTCAGGATTCCAGTTGGCAAACCAGCCAAAGGTGATCATATGATCACTCTTCTTGTATGCTCTGAGGTCCTCGAGGTACTTCTGGCGATTGAGCTTATTGCTCTCGGCGATCCGGGCAGAGTCAGCCTTATTCTCGTCGAGGAGCTTTTTCTCAGCTTCTTTCTTGGGCTTCTCGCGCTTATCGATCAGCTCCTGCTGAGCCTCATCGTCCACATCGAGGGGGACAATATTGGTGCAGGCGACCGATGCGAGCGTAAGGGCTGCAGCGAGGATGCCTGTAGCGGATATATGTAGTCTCATAATACTTTTATTCTGTGTGGGGTTACTCCTCAGAGAGGATCACGAGGTCGTCGTTGGGGAAGATCACGTTGTCCACGATCTCAAAGGAGGTATTGTCCTTGGTGATCACGTGAGCGTTACCGGTGAGCTCTTGGATCTCGTTGGTGTCGGGATTCATGGTCTCACGATTGAGGGGGACATAGAAGATCAGATTGGGGTCCTTGGGGTCCTCAGGGAGATAGAGCTTCTCCTGCATCTCCGCCGGAGAGAGCACCTTATTCCACATCTTGACCTCTCGTACGTAGTCGTCGCCCCATGGACAGCCTCCAAATCGCCATCCGGCCTCTTTGGTGCCCTTTGCCCAGGAGTAGTCATCGGAGATCCACGTCTTCTGCAGCTCACCATTGACATAAGCCGAGACGACACCGCGATTGGTCCCTGTGCGGTGGAAGGTGTAGGTGATCTGCATCCACTTCTTAGCCTGGAGGGGCTTATTGGTCCAGGTGTCGCCACCATCACGGCCCATCTTGAGCTGCAGTCCGCCCTCCTCAGAGATGCGGGTGTACCACTCCGATCCGGAGAACCCAAAGAGATTGGCGACGGTCTGATTGGGGCTGGCGACGTAGCAGTCGTTGCGGCCCAGTCTGGAGAAGTGTACCTGCATCTGGAAGGTCCAGTCAGTCACATCCTGCTGCACGGGCTCATTCATCTGCACTACCAGCTCATCAGAGTGGATCCAGTGCATGACTGAGGTCTTGAATTGCCGATTAAGAGTGATGATCGTCGACTTGGGCTGAGAGAGAAGGGTCACCCCGGCATCACACTTGGTGATCTCTGCTCCGATGGCCCACTTACCGCTGAAGGGGTACTTGTCATCATCCAGAGCCCTGACGCCACAGCTGACGCTGGTCTGGACGCTCCCCTTGGGTATCGTCACCGTGATCTCGCCCGAGTGCTCCTTACCATCGCTATCGATGAAGAGGACGTCCTCCTTAGTCAGACCTCTAAACTTGAGGCCATTACGCTCAGCATACTTATTGACCAGCTCAGCATCAGCAGCTATAGTGACAGCTACATCCTCCTCTGCCGGGGCAGCGAGCTGAGGGGTGAGGTCTACGAATCCACCCTGCCCCTCCTTGATGAGCGTGGAGACGACACCGGTCGGGGTGGCATTCTTCATATAGACCGCATTGGGTGTCTTGCCGTTGCCGTAGAGAGAGTCCCCCTCGCCATCAGCGAGTGAGCAAGAGGAGATGAGTCCACCCGCCAAGACCACGCCACAGAGCAGGCTTGATAATACTATTTTTTTCATGATACGGTTTCTTGTATTGATAGGTGCTTATCGCTTATCCTTGGTGTCCCACCAGACATTGATGTTGGCACCATTGGAGCCACCCTTGTACTTATTGATAGCCTCCTGGACATTAGCTTTATTCTGATTAAGCTCATCGAGAGGGTAGGGCCAGCAGCGTACGCCATCCTTATGCCCGTCAGAGGTGATGACGTCAAAGTTGGAGATATTCGTATTCGCCGGCAGGAGCCTCGGGTACCCGGTGCGTCTCCACTCGGTCCAGGCCTCCTGTCCATTGGGGAAGAGTGCCAGGTACTTCTGAGTGATGATGCGCTCCAGATTGACCTCCTCACCAGCTGCAGAGTCCCACCTCGGGGAGATCTCTGATGGAGCACCGGCAGAGTATTCCGAGCGGATGTGGTCACTGAATACAGCAGGCTGAGCGGTGGAGCGGAGATAGCTATCCGCTCCCTCGACACCTTGCTCGGCAAAGGAGAGCTTGACTCCCTCCTCGTACAGCTCCTTGGCACTACCTCCTACGGCAAATCCTGCGAGTGCACCCTCAGCGCGGAGGAACGCCACCTCAGAGGCCCTCATCCATACGGTGGGACCGAATTGCTTGGTCAGTGGCTTGGAGGCCACCTTATAGGCGTCTCCTGTATTCGGCAGCGCCGGCGGGACGGCCACGTAGTCTCCGTAGGAGCTGGGCTTGAAGTACTTGTCCAGGCGAGGATCTCTGTAGCCTGTGAGGTAGCAGTAGATGGATGCTCCCATACGTGTATCGTCGTACGACTCAGCGATCACGTGGAGAGAGTTGAGCGTCTGCACGCCGCTATTCTGGTCGATCTGTGCCTGGTCGTCGACGCTGCTGATCACTCCGGCCGGGTGAGCGCAGGCCTGCTCCACATATTTCTTAGCCAGCTCCGGATCCACAAATCGGGTACGCATCGCTACTCGGAGCATAAGGGAGTTGCCGAGACGAGCCCACTTGGCAGCATCGCCATTGTAGACGTAGTCCTTCACTACCAACTTACGACCTGAGGCGCGGTAGAGGACGTCCACCGCCTCGGTGAGCTCCTTGAGGAAAGACTTGTACACAGCCTCCTGAGAGTCGTAGGGGACAGTGAAGGATCCATTGCCGGCCTCTGAGTAGGGGATGGCACCAAACATATCGGTAGCCTTCTGCATCCCCATGATCTTGCAGATCTGAGCGATGGAGAAGATCTCCTCATTCTTAGTCTCACCACTCATGGTGATGTCGCGCGTCTGCATCCAGGGATTGAGGATCCGGGGGATGATGCAATTGAATCCCATATTATTCCACCCCACGTCGAAGTAGAATTGACCCAGATTCTTGCCATCCCACTTATCATTAGTCGGAGCCATATAGCCCACCCAGGAGTCTGCTGTCAGATTATTGAGTATCTGATAGTCATTGACCGCATTGGTCCCCTCCAGCGCTGTGAAGACGACATTGAATTGCAGGTCGGGTAGGTAGACGCTATTGCGGATATTGTCCCTATTGAGGATCTCGTCCGTCGGCTGGAGTTGGTTGGTATTTATCTCTTGGAAGTCCCTTGTACAAGAGGCGGATCCCAGGGTCAGGAGTCCGGCTGTAAGTATCGGTAGGACTTTGCCGATGTTATTCTTATTCATGATTTTTCATCTCTGTATCGTGAGTGGATGACCTATCAGATGCCCAGCTTGATGCTTAGTCCAATGCTGCGCATGCTCGGGGGCATAAAGTTGTCGCCACCGGCAGAGTAAGTGCCCACACCGCCTGCAAGGTCGGTGTCAAATGGAGCAGCTCGATAGATCGTCAGGAGATTTTGCCCGATCAGGGAGAGGCTGGCACTCTGGAGGTAGCTGCCAAGCCACTTCTTCGGGAGCGTGTAGCCTACGGAGAGCTCCTGGAGCTTGACCTGAGTGGCATCGTAGAGATAGTACGCCATCAGGTGGTTGTTACCGATGGTTGTGTAGTACTTCTCTGCATCGTAGGTGGTACCATCTACGACCACTCCACCGGCATCGCGTGCGTCTGCAGTCACCTTGGATACGCCGAAGCCGTCCATATAAGACTGGGTATTGGAGGTGACGTTGCCGCCTACCTTGGCATTGATGAGGAAGCTCAGGGAGAGCCCCTTGTAGGCAAAGCGGTTGTTCCACCCGAGGATGAAGTCAGGCGTCACACGTCCTACCTTGAGCAGCTGGGTACGATCGATGCGGTAGCCGTTGCCCTCCTCGATCAGCTTGCCGTCAGCGTCCTTAGCGAGGATCCCGCGGACGAAGATGTCATCCATGGAGTCACCGACACGCATATACTTGGGGTTCTCCAGCACATCGATGTCGAAGGTCGTCCCATCGATAGGATTGGTGTAGCCCTTCACCAGCTGCATCACGCGATTGACATTGCGTGTGTAGGAGAGCGTGGACCTGAAGTCAAAGTCTCCCCAGGTGTGACCCCCCGTGAGAGAGAGCTCCACACCACGATTGCGGATGTCTCCCGCCTGTACGTAGAAGCCTGAGTATGCCGATCCTCCGGAGAGCTTCTGGAGGAAGGTCTGATTGTACGTATGCGACTCGTAGAAGGTCGCATCGATGGACAGGTCACCCCGGAAGAATCGGGAGTTGATCCCCAGCTCATACGAGCGGGTGCGCTCGGGGCGGAAGTCGGGGAAGGGGTAGATGGTGATCGGATTGACCTTACCGGGCTGCATCTCGTACGTGATGCTCCCCGGGGTAATACCGGTCATGGAGATGGGTGAGCCCACCTCGGTGAAGGAGGTACGTACCTTGAGGAAGCTCCACCAGTCAGGCATCTCCACCATCTCCGAGATGACTCCGGAGAGACCGACGCTGGGGTAAAAGATAGCAGGAGTCTTGCCATTGGCCACCAGCTGAGAGGCCCAGTCGGCGCGTCCGGTCAGGGAGAGGTAGACCATATTGCGCCACCCGAGCTCGCCTGCGGCAAAGAGTGCAATATTGCGTGTGCGGTTGTAGGACTGCCCGCCTCCTCCGGTCTTGTCGGGATCGACATTAGCGGTGGAGAAGAAGTTGGGGATAAGCTTAAGCGGTCCGCCCACAGAGACTCCGGTGGCATAGTGGTCATCGAAGGAGCTACCGATATTGGCAGAGAGCGACCAGTCTGTCCCAAAGGTCTTATTGATATTGAGGATCACATCGGCATAGGTCTGCTTGAAGCGACTCTCAGTCTCTGTGAAGCTTCCCATCGGATTGTCAGCGATGTCACCGGCGAGTAGTGAGAGCGTGGTGGCATGGAGCTTTGTCCAGATGGAGTTGTAGGTATTGTCTATACGGACACGACCGGCGAGGTTGATCCAGTCTGCAAAGTCATACTGTACCCGAGCATTAAAGATATAGCGATGCTTCTTAGAGTAAAACATCTCCTTATTGGCGACCCAGTAGGGATTCTCAAAGTCCTCTCCCTGAGTGCCGTAGGGCCAGTACTGCTCGTAGATGTTGCGGTCGGGATTGTAGCGCTCCCAGATCTTCACGTTCTCAAAGTCTTCTCCTCTCGGGAAGAGATAGAGCGAGCGGAGGGGATTGAAGTAGCGTCCGCCGGACATCATATTCTGATCCCCCTGCAGGACGTAGTCAGCCCCAAGGTCGATGTGAAGCTTATTGTCCAGGAAGTCTGCGGTGTTACGTCCACTGAAGTTGTAGCGGTAGTACTCATTATTGGGGATGATACCCTTGGAGTGAGTGCTTGCCACGGAGGCGATGGTGCGGCTCTGCTTGGTCCCGCCGGTCAGGGTCAGGGAGTTGATGGTATTGAAGCCATTCTGGAAGAAGTCCCTGGGGTCAAAGGTGGAGGGCTGAGCTAGCTTGTCTCCCCAGCTGTAGTAGCTACCGGGTCTATTGCCGTAGGTATTCTGGAAGTCAGGCATGATCCCTGCCCGGAGGAGTTCCGTATTGGAGGAGAAATTGACCTTCAGGGAGCCCTCCTTACCCTGCTTGGTATTGATCAGGATGACGCCATTGGCTGCAGCGGCTCCGTAGAGTGCTGCTGCAGAGGGTCCTGTGAGGACGGTGATCGACTCGATGTTCTCTGAGTTGAAGTCCGAGATCCCCTCGCCGCTACCGGGGCGACCATACTCGCTACCATCACCGGCGAGAGACTGGTTGCCGATGGGCATACCATCGACGACGTAGAGGACGTTGTTATTCCCCGCGATAGACTTGGATCCACGCATCGTCACCTTGGTCGCACCACCGATCCCAGCAGAGGAGCGGGTGATGCTTACACCTGCTACCTTACCGGATAGGGAGTTGACGAAGTTGGCGTCCTTGACCGTATTGAGCTGATCGCTCTCGACCTGCTGGACGTTGTACGACAGCGCCTTCTCAGAGCGCTTGATACCAAGTGCGGTGACTACCACCCCATCGAGGAGCTCGGCATTCTCCTGCAGCGTGATGGTGAGGGTGGTCCTGCCATTGAGTGGTATCTCCTGGGTCTTCATACCTACGTAAGAGACGCGGAGGGTCCCATTCTCATAGACACCCTTGATCGTGAATTTGCCGTCAAGGTCGGTCATTGCTCCCAGTCCACTCTGGCCAATGACGGCCACGGTGGCACCTATGATAGGCTCCCCGGAGGTCTCGACGACCGATCCAGTCACCGTGATAGTCTTCTGGGCGAGAGCAGCCGTAGAGCATAAGCACAGGCAGGCTGTGAGGAGCCATGCCAGTCTTGCTTTTAGGGTCTGTTTCATACTGATTAATTGAGTGATGAATATTTGTGGCGACACTTAGTCCCGGTTATTGCACCCTCAGGTCTGTAAGCTTGTCGTAAGAGTCGTCACAAGGACTGTGACTCGCGTCGCGGATAGCTCACAGAATAGGTCTCAAGGGTACCATGGTGGCTGACTTCGTGGTCCTAATTGTTAAGTGTAAGTTTCGTATCTTATCCTTACCAACGGAGCAAAAATACAAAAAAACTTTTATAATAGCGGCGCTCTTTGAGGAAAAAAGTATGCCAAATGACCCTCTGTGTCACTGCGGTATGGAGGAAGCGCAAGAGTGTTTATCGCCGTGTGGCTCCTACGATAGCTCTCTCTTGGGTGGAAGGCTCTTCTGATGGTCCCCTCTTTACTACCAAGCAAAAAATGCTGCGCCGGGTGGGCACAGCATTTTTTCACAGAAGGGATGGTGAATAAATTTATGGGTTACTTCTTGGCTTCCTTGACGGTGATGGCGCAGGAGGCAGAGGCCTTGCCGCGAGAGGCTGTGGCGGTCACCTTGGCGGTGCCGGCCTTGATGCCCTTGACGGTGCCACTCTTGTCCACGGTGGCGACCTTCGGATCGCTGCTCTGCCAGAGGATGGTGACACCCTTGACTTTTTTCCCCTTGATGGTTGCCCTAAGGGTCTCGCTCTTGCCTACCTCGATGGTCTTGGCGGTGGCGTCGAGGGTGACGGTGATCTTGTCGGGATTGACCGGCTTATCCTTGTCCTTGCAGCCGGTGGCGCCGACAGCGGTGAGGAGGGTGATGGTGGCGAGTGCGCCGACCTTGAGTAGTGACTTCATGATGTCTTGATACTTTTTATTGGGTGTAAAAAAACTAATCTCCCGGGGCAGAGAGGCAGTGGCCTCGTCCCCCCTTCACCTACCTAACAACGACCCCCACGAAATACTGCATCGCTGTCGATGAAATCTAATACCGATATTAGACTTCACTAATATCGGTATCAGTCATCACTAATATCGGTATTAGGAAAGTCTCTGACGTCAGGGGATGGCGGATCGGGATAATATATGAACTTTGTACCCTCCCTCGGTGCAGTATATCGGGGGGAGGGTTGTTGGGAGAGTAGATGGATCCTGTGACGCATGAGCGATAGAGAGATAGCAGATCTGCTGCGGTCAGACGAGGAGGCGGCTTTTCGTCTCCTCTATCGGCGCTATGCCGGTCAGCTGCTGGCGGTGGCCTATCGCTACACCGGCGACCGCGACAAGGCTGAGGATGTCCTCCAGGAGGCGATGATCAAGGTGTGTCGTCACGCCGAGACCTTCTCCTACAGAGGGGACGGCTCGCTCTACGGCTGGGTGAAGCGTATCGTCGTCCACACAGCGCTCAATTCGCTCAAGAGCTTCCACGAGGCGCATATGTGCCCGATGGATGACCTGACGGAGGTGGCGGCGGAGGAGGACAGCGAGGCGGAGGTGTCTCTCCTCGAGCGGGTCAGCCCGGAGCTGCTGCTACAGATGATCGGGGAGCTGCCAGAGGGGTATAGGCAGGTATTCAGCCTCTACGCCATCGAGGGACACTCGCACAGGGAGATAGGCGAGATGCTGGGGATCGGGGAGCGTAGCTCTGCATCGCAGTATTGCCGTGCCAAGAAGAGACTAAAGGATAAGCTGGAGCAATGGATAAAGGAGAGAGAAAGAGAGTGAGCGCTGCCCCGGGAGCCTGGGAGGCTGCTCTGAGAGAGAGGCTGAAGGGGGTCGAGCTCCCCGTAGCCGAGGTGACGCCGGTGGTGCCGGCACTTGTCCCGAGGAAGAGGCGGGAGCGTGGCATCCTGATCGCAGCGAGTATGGTCGCAGCGGTGGCGGGACTGCTGATCGCTCTGCTCGTCACCCCTCGTACGGAGGAGGGCGTGGTGCCTCTGCCGGGTGATCCGGTCTTCCGTGAGGTGCCCTCCTCGCCTGTGGCGCAGTGGGGGACGGAGGAGAGAGGGGAGACGAACTCGCCATCCGTTCTTCATAGTCACCCTGCCCGCAAGAGGCTGCAGCCCATCGAGCCGCTCCGCCCCACGGAGGTTCGTCTCGCGACGAATGCTCTCCCGGAGATAGGTCGCCCCGCCATCTATCGACCGACGAGGGAGGGCAAAGTAGGGGGGCAAAGTAGCGAAGGTACCCTCCCAGAGACAAGCCACTCTGCCATCTATCGACCGGCGAAGGGGGGCAAAGTAGCGGGGCAAAGTAGCAGGGGTACCCTTCCGGTCGTGCCGAGACCTGCGCCCGCCACCAGGCTCCTCGCCTCGGCACTGATCCCCGGGCGCAGCGGGATAAGCGGTGGGAGCCCCATGGCACTGCTCACCTCCACCTCACGCTCTGAGCAAGAGGATGCCGCAGTCCGGCTTACGCGCCGACCGGTCATGGAGGTGGAGGCGCACCTGATGCATCCGATCGTGGGTGAGAGGGTCTATGCCGATCTCGGGGTCTCCTACTCCTGGCAGAGGCTTGAGCTGGCGGAGCAGGGTGTCCGGGGCTACTACAGGCAGGATATGCATGCCATAGGCGTAAGCCCCGGTGTGGCTGCCCGGCTACTCCGGATAGGCGCCTCGGAGGTCTCGGGCTATGGTGCCGTGGGACTCTCTCTGCCGCTCCGGAGTGAGACGGAGAGCGATCTGCTCCTCGTGGAGGGTGAGCGAGAGAGGCGGATGATGGTGGACCTACGTGCCGGGCTGAGGCTCTCCGCATCGGTCGGCCATGGGCTGAGGGTGTACGGCTCAGCGGGCGTGTCGTACGACCTCGTCCCGCCGAGCGTTGCGCTGCCGGGTGCCGAGCTGCCCCGGCTCACGCCACGCCTCTCCCTCGGTATCTCGATGGATCTTCCCTCCCTCGTAGGAGGAGCCTAAGCACCCGTCCGGCGTCCCTCTCGATCTCGGGGAGGGGCACCTTCTGCAGGGGATAATTTTTTCCTTAGTCCCTGAGGCTTACTTGCTCATCTCGAGCATACGGCGGATCGGGACGATCGCCCGCTCACGGACATCATCGGGCACCTTCACCTCATACTGGTCGTGGAGGAGACTCTCGTACACGTCCTCGAGACTGATGAGCTTCATCGTGCGACAGTGCTTCTCGGGGATCATGCTGACGAAGGTGTGCTGCGGATAGCGCCGCTCCAGCTCGGTCATGATGCCGATCTCGGTCCCGATGCAGAAGGTATGCGGCTCGGCAAAGGCGGCGGGACGCTTGAGGATCGCCGCCGTGGATCCAAAGAGGATCCGCGGATTGTCCTGATAGTCTCTCTCTCGGGCGACGGGGGACTCGGGGTGGATCAGCAACTCGGCATCGGGGTACTCCGTGAGGAAACGCTCGACATCGATGCGATTGACCACCTCGTGGACCACGCAGCAGCCGTCCCAGATGTCCATCTCGCGCCCGGTCTTGGAGCGGATGTAGTTGCCTAAGTTGCGGTCGGGGCAGAAGAGCATCGGGCAGTCCTTAGGGAGCTTGCGGACGATGTCGAGGGCATTGGAGGAGGTGACGCAGTAGTCGGTCTCAGCCTTGACGTCGGCGGTGGTATTGACGTAGCTGACGACGATGCCGTCAGGGTGCTGCTCCTTCCACGCCCTTAGGTCAGAGCCCTTGATCGCTGAGGCGAGGGTGCAGCCGGCGTAGCGGACGGGGAGGAGCACTCTCTTCTCCGGCGAGATGATCGAGGCGGTCTCGGCCATAAACTTTACACCGCAGAAGACGATCACCTCCGCATCGGTCCGCCCCGCCTCCTGAGAGAGCTGGAGGGAGTCTCCGAGCAGGTCCGCGGCGCGCTGCACCTCTGCCGTCTGGTAGAAGTGCGACAGGATCACCGCATTTCTCTCCTCCTTAAGTCGCTTGATCTCGCTGTAGAGCTGTTCCTGAGTCATCATTTCCTGTCTGAGGTTCCCTTTTCCTTGTGTCCAAAGTTCATACTGATGTCGAGTGCCCTCACGGAGTGGGTCAGGGCGCCGACGCTGATGTAGTCGACGCCACACTCGGCGATGGCGCGGATGGTCTCGGCGGAGACGTTGCCGGAGGCCTCGGTCCTGGCCCGACCGTCGATGAGGCGTACCGCCTCGGTCATCATCTCGGTGGACATATTGTCCAGCATGATGATGTCGGCGCCGACACGTGCGGCCTCCTCCACCTGCTCGATGGTCTCCGTCTCCACCTCGATCTTGATGGAGAGCGGGAGGGAGCGGCGCGCTGACTCTACGGCGGCGGTGATGCTGCCGGCGAGCTTGATGTGATTGTCCTTCAGGAGACACATGTCGCTCAGCCCGAGGCGGTGGTTGTACCCTCCGCCGTGGCGTACCGCCATCTTATCCGTCAGTCGGTGCCCCGGCAGCGTCTTGCGCGTGTCGAGGACGTGCGCCCGGGTGCCCTCGCAGAGCTTGACGAGCTGTGCTGTCGCCGTGGCGATGCCGCTCATGCGCTGGAGGAAATTGAGCATCGTCCGCTCCGCCCCGAGGAGCGTGCGGTAGGTGCAGCGGATCCGGATCAGGTCCTGTCCCTTGGTGATATGGTCTCCGTCGGCGACGAGCGGCTCATAGTCCACCTCCTCGTCGATGTCGGCTACCGCCTCTATCAGTCGGCGGGCCACCTCGATGCCGGAGATGATGCCGTCCGCCTTGGCAGTGATGAAGGCGGTCTGGAGCTCCTCTCTCGGGATGATCGAGAGGGTGGCGAGGTCGTGCGAGACCCCATCCTCGTCCAGGGCGAGGTCGATGAGACGATCTAAGTTCTCCTCCTCTATGTCGTATGGATGCATGATTGTGCTATAGTGTGGTGATGAAAAAAATGACTCGCTCTTACTCCTCAGCGACCGGCTCTTGGCGAATGGTGTCGTCCTGGTCGATGAGCGTGTGGAAGACGCTGCCCTGTGGCTTTGTCGCAGTGAAGTCCTCCCTATAGTGGCAGCCGCGCGACTCCTCTCGGGAGAGGGCGGAGCGGGCGATCAGTGTGGAGAGGTGGAGCCTCCGGAGGGTCATCAGGGCGTAGACGTTGTCCCGGCTCAGCGGTCGCACGCGCTCCTCCTCGATGCCCAGCTGCACGATCAGTCGCCGTAGCTCGTCCCCGCGACGGATGATGCCACAGTAGGCAGTCATCAGTCGGGCGCACTTCTCCTCGATCGGCTTTCCCTCCCTCCGGGACCACTCCTCCGACTGCTCCCGACCGAGGCTCGGCACGCTCTCCTCCGGCAGGTCGGTGAGGTCGACGGGGTCTCCCTCGGCCCTCTCCGCCACGCGCTTGCCGTAGACGAGGCACTCGATGAGGGAGTTGGAGGCGAGGCGATTGGCGCCCATGACACCGGTGCTCGCCGCCTCCCCGACGGCGTACAGCCCGGGTAGGGAGGTGTGTCCCTCCAGGTCTGTCGCTATACCACCGACGGTATAGTGGGCGGCAGGCGCCACGGGGATCTCACGGGTGATGTCTATGCCGAGGGAGTCGAGGTAGGCGGTGATGGTGGGGAAGCGGTGGCGGATGCGCTCCGGGTCCAGGTGGCTCAGTGAGAGGCGCACGTGCGAGGCACCGCTCTTCTTCATCTCTCGGAAGATCTCCCTCGCCACCACGTCCCTCGGGGCGAGGTCGGCCAGGGGGTGACGCCCTTTCATGAAAGGCTCGTCGTGATCATTGAGCAGGATCGCGCCCTCTCCGCGGACCGCCTCGCTGATGAGGAAGGCGTGGTCCGTCTCTGTGTATAGTCCCGTGGGGTGAAACTGGATAAACTCCATATCCCGCAGCTCCGCACCGCCCTCATGAGCGAGTGCGCAGCCGTCCCCGAGGGCGGTGGGAGGATTGGTCGTGGGGCTGAAGAGCGCCCCGCAGCCCCCCGTGGCGAGGATGACGCTGCCGGCGAGGAAGGGCTCGATGCGGTGTGCCTCCTTGTCATACACGAGGATGCCACGACAGCGTCCCTCACGGACGATCAGCTCCAGCGCCTCGTGGTGCTCAAAGAGGGTGATCGCCTCCTGCGCCCTCACCTGCCGGATCATGAAGTCAGAGATCCGATGCCCGGTGTCGTCTCCCCCGGCGTGGAGGATGCGATGGTGGTGATGTCCACCCTCCAGTCCGAGAGCGGTCTGACCATCGGGGGTCTTGTCAAAGGTCATCCCCATGCCGACCACCTCGCTTATCCGTGCCGGTGCCTCCTCCGTGAGGACGCGGACGGCATCGGGGTCGTTGAGGTAGACACCGGCAACGATGGTGTCGTCATAGTGCTCATCGGTGGTATCGCCCGGCGCACTGACAGCGGCGATGCCGCCCTGAGCGTGGTACGAATTGCTGTCCTCGACCGCTCCCTGAGCGATCAAGGCTACTGAGCCGCGTCGGGAGAGATGGTAGGCAGAGTATAGGCCTGCGAGGCCGCCGCCGACGACGACAAAGTCAAAAAGCCGCTTCATTATATTACGGTACTGGTTATACTCTCTACAAATGTAGCCTTTTTGTCACTCAATCCCTAAGCCGAGCGCGTGCCGCGTCGATTAGCGACGCCTTAGAGCACTGGGGAAGTCATGTACCAAGGGGCTCATCCGTGAGGCACCCGCAAGGGGTGCTTCGTCTCCCCAACCCTTCACAGGGGAGGCATAGAGAGAGAGGGTGCAGCCTGATCGTCTGGCTGCACCCTCTCTCTATTTATCGTGAGATCGCGGGATCAGTATTTCTCGTCCTTCGCCATCTCCGACTCGTTGATCTTATGGAAGTCCATCTTGCGCCATACGTAGATGATGTAGCCGAGGACAAAGGGGATCAGGAAGGAGACGTACATCATCGTATTGAGGGTGTACTGCGAGGAGGAGGAGTTGCGGATCGTCAGCGAGCTCTGCAGGTCCCCGAAGGATGGGTAGTAGGAGGTGTTATTCCACCCGGCGAGGAGGAAGATCACCGTCACCGTCACCACGACACCGATGCCGTGGTACCAGATGCCCTTTGTGGAGCCCTTCTTGAAGACCGTCACGCCGATGCCGTAGAGCACCAGGACGACGCCGATGAGGAGGGCGACGAGGAGGGCCGGCTGCTGGATCAGGTTGTGCCAGTACTTATACGGCTCCATGTAGACCTCCGACGTCTGCGGATCGACGGCAAAGCCCTTGCCGAGGAGGGCGTAGATGAGGAAGGCGAGGAAGGTGACGAGGAAGCAGATCGCATTGGCGGGGACACGCTTCCGGGCGACACGGCTCACCTCAGGGTCGGTGATGTTATTGATGAAGTAGAGGAGTGCGGTGACGCGGGTGAGGAAGAAGACGGCGAGACCGAAGACAAGGTTCATCGGATTGAGCACCGCCTCGAGGCCGCGCAACTGCACGGGACCGACGCCGGGGACGTCGTAGGGGAGCCAGGTGGAGACGTTTTGGCTGCCACCATCGAGATTGGTGAGTGCCTCAGGATTGACGCTGAAATTGGCTCCGGTGAAGAAGGTGGCCACCGCTGTACCGATCAGGATCGGGGCGAGGATGCCATTGAGGAGCAGAGCGACCTGGTAGGTCTTTGACCCCCACACATTTCCCTGCTTATGCTGATACTCGTAGGAGACCGCCTGCATCACGAAGAGGAGCAGGATCAGCATCCATACCCAGTACGCGCCGGGGAAGGAGGTGGAGTAGAAGAGGGGGAAGGAGGCGAAGAAGGCGCCACCGAAGGTGACAAGGGTGGTGAAGGTGAGGTCCCACTTGCGGCCGGTCGAGTTGACCAGCATGCGGCGGTACTTCGGGTCCTTACCGAGGCTGAAGATGAGTGACTGTCCGCCCTGGACAAACATCAGGAAGACCAGCAGCCCGGCGAGGAGCGAGATGATAAACCACCAATAGTTCTGTAAGAAATCGTATGATGCCATAGTAAGTAGTGTCTCTTATCTATCTGTGGTGATACATTAGCGCTCAGGGGCTGCGGGCAGCTCCTCATCGGTCCGGGGGCCCTTCTTGACCGCATGGACCATGATGCAGATGTCAGCGATCAGCATGGCGGTGAAGAAGCAGACAAAGATCCAGAAGGTCACCTGCACGCTGCCGGCATTGAGATCCGAGATGGCGGCTCCCACAGGAAGCACCTCCTGGATCGCCCAGGGCTGACGACCTACCTCGGCGACGATCCAGCCGCACTGAGAGCAGATGTAGACGAGCGGGATGCTGATGAGCATCACCCAGGAGAACCATCCCTGGCGCCTCATATCGTGCTCCGCCGGCTTGGTGATCGTCCGCTTGGAGAAGATGTATCCGAGGATCGTGACGAGGAGGAAGAAAACGGAGAGGTAGACCATGATGCGGAAGGTGTAGTAGAGCATACCTACGTTGGGCACTAGGTCGGCCTTATTCTCGATGAAGCCGTAGCCAAAGTTGGCGAAGTTGTCGTCTAGCACCTGACGGTAGCCGGCAGCAGCAGCCTCGTCGCCCGCTTTCTTCGCCGCCTTGTAGTCAGCGAGAGCCTGGATCGCCACCTTACCGGAGGCAATGCGGTCGTCGGCGGACATGGCGATGGTGCCGTCACGCTTCGTGTAGCCGCCCTCGATGATGTCGCGCATACCGGGGACGTAGGCATTGAAGTCATTGAAGGCAAGGAAGCTCAGCACCTTCGGCAGCTCGAGATTGAAGTTCCATGCATCCTCCTCCGGAGCCAGTACAGGGTGGGCATCCTTACTGGGCATACCGATGATGGAGAGTGGCGCACCCTGCTGACCGCGCTGGAGGTTCTCCATGGCGGCGAGCTTCATCGGCTGGTACTCTGCCACATGATTCGCGGAGAGGTGACCGGTGGCGATGGTGAGCACAGAGGCGACGATGCCGAGGGTGGAGGCGAGCTTGATGCTCTCGATGGCGAAGCGGTTGCGCTTATCCCTCAGCAGGTAGTAGCCACAGATACCCATAGCGACGATCGCCCCGAGGAGCCAGCTGGAGATGACGGAGTGGAAGAACTTGGACACCGCCATGGGGTTGAGCGCCACGGCAGCGAAGTCAATCATCTCATTGCGGACAGTGTCGGGATTGAAGTGCATGCCGGCAGGATTCTGCATCCAGCCATTGGCGACGAGGATCCACCACGCAGAGATCGTGGCACCGAGGATCGTCATCCAGGTAGCGAAGTGGTGGAAGCGGTCGGAGACCTTGCCCCAGCCGAAGAACATCACCACGAAGAAGGTCGCCTCCAGGAAGAAGGCTAAGATACCCTCGATCGCCAGCGGTGCACCAAAGATATCGCCGACGAAGTGGGAGTAATTGGACCAATTGGTGCCGAACTCAAACTCGAGGATCAGACCGGTGGCGACACCGATGGCAAAGTTGATCCCGAAGATCTTTTGCCAAAACTTGGCCGTCTCGCGCCAGAAGTCCTCCTTCGTCCGGAGATACTTCGACTCAGCGATCGCCATCACCAAGCCCATACCCAGCGTCAGCGGGACAAAGAGCCAGTGGTACATCGCCGTCATGGCAAACATGATCCGCGACCAGTCAACAAGTGAACTGAGTAACATAAGATAATGTAGATGAGGTTTTGTGAATTTTTTATATAACAGCTGCTCGGGTGGTCTACGGGATAGATCGCTCGACAAATTGCTCAACGATATAGTCCTGCTGCTCCTCCTCCGTGTCGCCCTTGGAGGCAAGGAAGTCGGGGAAGAAGAAGGCGCGCAGGATCGCAAACATGATGAAGAGCTTGATCAGGATCAGCCAGATCAGCGGCTTGCCCCAGGTCATCCCCCGGAAGCCGTCACGCACGATCACCCACCAGCGGTGGAAGATATTTCCCCGCACGAGGGTTGCCTCGCCTGACGATGCAGGCTGTATGGTGGTAGGCTTCTTGTCGGTCATGATGGTACTCTGCTCTGTCGTTTCACTCCTTTGCGTCTGTAATATTAGCCACTCTTGCCAATAAATACAAATATTAGCCACCAAAAGAGCCCTATTTCGCCCCCTTTTTATCGTAAAAACTGCAATTTGCACAAAAAGCACCACCCCCGGATGACAAACGGGTCACCCGGGAGTGTCGTGGATGGAGTGGAAATCGGGGGCAACGATCTCATCGCCCCTGGCGTGATGGATCCCGACGGGTCGGACAAGTCGGACGATCTGCCCCCGATCCCAAATTTTTGCCTTAATGGAATAAGGTCTACGAGACACAAAAATGCGTACATTTGCGTAGACTATAATATTTAGACTAAAAGCAATTATTATGACAGACAGACAATTAGAGCAGGTCAGGACGTTTACCGACAAAGAGATAATGTCTAATGCTATAGCAACGCTTCGAGGACTCACACTCAATGAACTCCTAAAGACAACAAACGATAAGGAAAGAAAGGCTCTGGAGGAAAGGCAGTTGCTACTGGAATACGAAAAGATGGCAGTATTGGGAGACGATGAAATAGCCAAGAGCATTCAGGACAAAGTCACTCGCCTATACGCTCCGATGCTCAAAGCAAAGTATGGACAGAAATAGCGTATTAGCTCTTTTCGAGCAACTTAAAGACCAACTTTTAAGTGCCAAGCCCGGGCACTCAACACCAACAGCCTATATACTTGGTGGGCAGCCATCATCAGGGAAAAGCAGTCTGGCAAAAATAGCACAGACAGAAGAGCCTAATCTATTACTCATAAATGGTGATGAGTATAGGGTACATCACCCAAGGTATGACGAATTACTTTCAGACCCTATAGCTTTTTCTAGCGAGACGCAGATCTTCTCCAATGTGTTCACAGAGGGATTGATAGCCGAGGCAATCAGAAATAGGCTGTCTGTCTCAGTAGAAGGGACAATGAGGAGAAGTGATGTTGTTGCTGATACAGCAAAACAATTCAAGAAAGCCGGCTATAAGGTAGAGCTTATATGCATCTCCGCCCCTTATGAACTTACGGCTATCAATCTCTTCTCAAGATTTGCAGGTGAGGTGCAGTCTATAGGTAATGGCAGGTTGGCGGACTTTGAGAGTCACCGCCAAGCTTGCATAGGCATACCAAAGACTTTGGACGATGCGTATGAGGACAAGGACATCGACAGGATACGCCTATATTCTATTTTTGGCATTGACCTAATCGCTGACTATAAAAGAGTAAATGGGGAATGGTCAATCAACGAGAAGCCAAGCGAGATTATAGAGACATCCCGAAACGCTCAATTGCAAAACCCAAGGATTGTATTTCCTATTTTAGATAGAGGTCTGGCAGCTTTAGGGATTATCCAAGAAGAGGGCATAAGGAAGGAGCTCTTAAAACAGATTCAAGTGCTTATGAAGACCATACCATCCCTTGACCGAGGGTGATTTGGTCTCTCCCATCAGGGTGGACAATCTACTCGATGAGATCGACCGCCTCACATATAGCGTAGAGCTATTCAAAACGTCCGGCATAGGGAATGCAAGGAGTACAACAGAAGCCCTCTGTATAAGCGTGAAAGGGCTTTAACGGGTGAACTAACCATATCCCAAGCCCTTAGAAAGACCTTTGCAAAATGGTCTTTCACCGAAAAAGCTGTGCTTTTTCGGCAGAGACTTTGCAGAATGCTCCAGATGCAAGGAACTGAGAGTGAGGGCGAAGGAAGTGTGCTCACGCACATGACCAAGCCCGAATCTCGAAAGTGACGCCGCAGATGGGGTGTTATGCAAAGGTCTCTTAGAATGGGACTGGATAAAGTTGCGATAAGAACGCAAGATGTCACTCTCGACACGGCACAAAGCGGTGACAGCCTTCATCTTCGAGTAAATGGGAAGACCTTTGACGGGCAGGAGGAAGATGATGCAAAATCAATTGGGATGAAAAGGTGAGAGACCTTATAGAGATCGTCTCTTTCTCGCACCGACTATCGATAGGCAGCGGTACAGGGTCGCTTTGCTTACATCACAAGCTCGACAAGGATCTTCGTAGAGCTTAGCTGCCATCTTAGCCTTCTTCTTAGCCTCTTCTGACTGCCCTTTGGGCGCCCTCCTGTGCGCCCTCTCCACGGGTCGCCGGGGCTGCGCCCCTCGATCTGTGACTATGAAGCGGGCACCCGTAAAGGGGTGCCCACTTCGGTCTAATAGTCCCCCGAGAGCGCTCTCCCGATGAAGGCTCTCGCTGAGGGCTTTTGCCCTTGGCGGATAGGGGCGAAATCTAATACCGATATTAGTTTTCTCTAATATCGGTATTAGAGATCACTAATATCGGTATTAGAGAAATCTTTTACCGGTATTAGGTGACGCCTTGGTCTGCGGGGATAGGTCGGACAAGTCGGACGGGTCGGACAACGTGCCTCCGATCTCAAAGCCTTGTTTTAATGGAATATGGTCTGCGAGGCACCTATGCTCCCGTTGTAGGGGAGACTTGGAGGGTCTTAATCCTTGTTTTAATGGAATATGGTCTGCGAGTCGCTGAGAGACAGCTTGTAAGGTACCCTCAGAACCACGGTCTTAATCCTTGTTTTAATGGAATATGGTCTGCGAGTCTACTGTTGAGTCTGTAAAGGCTCAACTAGACAAAGTCTTAATCCTTGTTTTAATGGAATATGGTCTGCGAGGCAAACATCAATGATCTCCCCGAGATGGTGCCTAACGGGTCTTAATCCTTGTTTTAATGGAATATGGTCTGCGAGAGGCTCCAACTCGGCTCTGGATGCCGCAAGTGAGAAAAGTCTTAATCCTTGTTTTAATGGAATATGGTCTGCGAGGGTCAAATCTGTGAAGATCTGTATGTGAGCCCTTTACGACCGAAAAAACCGCAGAACCCTAAAATTTTGAGGGAAAACATGTACCTCTGAGTGCAAATATACAAAGGTTTTTTGAATTGATTGTATAACGTGCTATCTCTGCCTTACAATTTTCCCACTTTTCCTGTGATCTCCCTCTTTATCAAGAGGATAGAGATCACAGAGTGGGAGGCTGAGCTCGACCGGGTGTCGTCACTCGGCCGAGCGGTCGTGGAAGAGGAGCCAGAAGAGGATCCCGGCGACAAGCGCATAGCCGGCGAAGATAAACCAGCTCTCCGGAAAACAGACCCGATCGACCACAAAGCCCGCCGCATAGGCACCGATCGTGGAGCCGAGCCCATTCGTCATCATCAGGAAGACGCCCTGAGCCGATGAGCGCAGCGCAGGCGAGGTCTGCTTGTCCACATAGAGCGAGCCGCTTATATTGAAGAAGTCAAAGGCGACCCCGTAGATGATCATCGAGAGGATCAGGAGCGACACCCCGTCGCCGGGATCGCCCCAGCCGAGGAAGGCGAATCGCAGCACCCACGCCATGAAGCTGATCATCATCACCGCCTTGATGCCAAAGCGCTTGAGGAAGAAGGGGATCATCAGGATGCAAAGCGCCTCGGAGATCTGCGAGAGGGAGATCAGCGTGCCGGAGTGCTCCACACCGAAGGTGCTGGAGTAGGCGGGGTTCTCACCGAAGCCGGTGATGTAGACGTTGGCAAAGGCGTTGGTGATCTGGAGACAGATGCCGAGGAGCACGGAGAAGAGGAAGAAGATCGCCATGTCGTGCCGCTTGAAGAGGCGGAAGGCCTCCAGCCCCAGCTTCTCCAGCAGCCCCTCGTCCCCGGTCCGCGGCTTGCGGATGATACGGCTCGAGGGGAAGACAAACATCCATGCCGCGAGGGCAAAGGAGAGTCCGGCGGAGATGTAGAGCTGTGTCGCAGAGGTCTTGAAGCCGAGGTTGTCCACCACCAGCATCGCGCAGATGAAGCCTACGGTGCCGAAGACGCGGATCGGTGGGAAGTGCTTCACGGTGTCGAGCCCCGCACGGTTGAGTGCCGAGTAGGCGGTGGCATTGCTGAGCCCCAGGGTCGGCATATAGAAGCAGACGCTCAGCAGGATCAGCGTGTAGAGGGAGGTGAAGTCGGTCACCTGTGCGGCAGCGATCATCAGCCCTCCGGCGATGAGGTGACAGATCGAGGTGAGCCGCTCGTCGGGGATCCACTTGTCAGCGACGATGCCCATCAGTGTCGGCATAAAGATCGAGGCGATGCCCATAGTGGCAAAGAAAGCGCCGATCTGCCCGCCGGTGAAGTCGAGCGTCCCGAGGTAGACGCCGAGGGAGATCAGCCAAGCTCCCCAGACGGCGTACTCCAGGAAGTTCATCACGATCAGTTTGCCCTTAAGCGTAGAGGTAGATTGCATATAGTCGTTATTGTATTATGGAAACGAAATTATCAGTGCGACCCGCAAGGGGTCGCACTGCAGGGACACCATCTCGCCTCAGTCTCGGAAGGCGGGATCCCCCTTGACGGAGCTGTACTCGGACTTAAGGGCGGCGAGGGTCTTCTCCGACACCGGCACGAGGGGCAGTCGGAGGACGTTGGGTGCCAGCCCCATCAGGCTGAGGAGCGCCTTGGCTCCGGAGGGGTTGCCGTCCACGAAGAGGAGGCGGAAGGTCTCCTTGAGCAGCCGGTGGGTGTGGAGTGCCTCCTTATCCTTCCCCTCAGCGAGCAGGTGAACCATCTCGGCAAAGGTGGCGGGGTAGGCGTTGCCGATCACGGAGATCACGCCGTCGATGCCCATGGTCATCAGGGGATAGGTGATGGTGTCGTCACCCGAGAGGACGAAGAAGTCCTCCGGTGCGCGATGCCGGACGAGATCGATCTGCCCGACGATGCCGCTCGCCTCCTTGATGCCGATGATGGCGGGGCAGTCGTTGGCTAGGCGGATAGTGGTCTCGGGGAGCATATTCACCCCGGTGCGCGAGGGGACGTTGTAGATGATGATCGGGATGGGCGATACCTCGGCGATGGTGCGGAAGTGGCGGTAGAGCCCCTCCTGGGAGGGCTTATTGTAGAAGGGGCAGACCACCAGGGCGGCATCGATGCCGGTGAGGTCCATCGTGGTGAGGCGGGTGATCACCTTGAGGGTGCTATTGGAGGAGACGCCGACGACGAGCGGCAGGCGGTCCTGATTGACCTCCACGAAGGTGCGGATGACCCGGTCCTGCTCCTCCTCCGTGAGCGTGGGGGTCTCAGCGGAGGTGCCGAGGGCGACGAGGAAGTCCGCCTTACCCTCTATCTGGCGGCGGATCAGCAGGCGGAGGCGGTCGTAGTCGACGCTCTTGGTCTCGTCATCGGTGAAGGGCGTCACCATCGCCGTCCCGAGTCCGCGGAGGTATAGGATCCTTTTGGTAAGCATAGCTATCGTACTCTAATGGATTTCTTTGAGACAAATGTAAGAGAAATATTCCTCTTCGTGGCGCCACGTCTCCTGAGCTGACGGGGAGCGAAAGAGGTGAATCGGTGCTTTCTTAATCAAGATTGGTCGTAAGCATTGGTGATCTCGTCGGCGACCACTGGACGGACACTAAGCGTCCAGACTCATAGTACGAGGGTTTCCTGTAGGCTGTAGGGAGGCAGATGATCAACAACATAGCGTCTGAGTCCTTTGCAGACAGCCTATCCTTGCTTAGGAGCGAATGGTGAAAACAAATCGTACCTGGGCTGTGGGCTTGCTCGATGTAGCCGTCGCAGCCTCACTCCTTGAGATATAGTCTCGAGGGAACCTCCGAGAGTGGGTAGCGGAGGCTGTCGGTGGTGTAGATGATATACAGCTGCTCCATGGTGCGTGTCATAGCCACGTAGAGTGTCCTCCGTCTGCCATCGTCAGCGGCACCCTCGTACTCGGGTAGGATGACGACGTCAAACTGTAGACCCTTAGAGCTATGGTAGGTCATCACCATAGGGTCTGGCGACATGAAGTCGAGCTCATATATCTCATCGCTCTCCCCACCGGTCTTGCACTTAATCCTGACGGATAGACCTCGTTGCTTAAGCTCCTCCCCGATCGTCTGTACCTCACTATTATTGGAGAGAAGTATGGCGATCTTCTTGCCCTTATTCTCCTCGATGATCTGGGCGATAAGGTTGATCTCCTTCTCAAGGCTGTCGGAGTGAATGATATGCGGAAGGTGGTCGGTCGTATTCTTGTATACCTTATCCTTGTATGGTGGTACATCAACGCCCACATAATCCTCTGTGATCTTAGCGACATTACGGGGGAGGCGGTAGTTATTGTACAGCCTCAGTGGCTTTAGCCCGGTAAGCTCAGATATCTCCTCGATCGACATTGTAGGCTGATCGAAGTGCTTATAGATGGACTGGGCAGAGTCCCCGAAGAAGTAGTAGGCCGTCTTAGCAGCATCCATAAACCTCTTGACCTGGTCCCTATTGAAGTCCTGGATCTCGTCTACGATGATATAATCGGCCTTGGGACATCCCATAACCTCCCACTTGGCTGCAGTGTAAAACTGGTAATTGGCACTTCGCTTCCCGAGCTTCATGAAGCTATTCAGCGACTTCGTCAGCGTGAGGAGTATCACATCTCCACCCTCCTCAGCGATCTTCTGAGCCTTGTGCATAGCGATGACAGACTTCCCGCTTCCTGCGCATCCTGTGATGAGCATAGACTGGTCCTTGCTGAGCTCGATCAGATCCATCTGATCATCGTCCTCCTCAACGGCCTCGTCTCCCGGATCCCATATGGACGTGTGGACACTTGACTCCTCGGACCGGACGGGCCGGGAGGATTGCTGACCTGCTGTGTGCCTCTCCTGAGAGACCTCCTCTATATGATGGGCTCTCTCCCTCTCCTCGGCTAATTGCTTTTCCAGCTTCTCGATCGTCTGTGATAGAGACTCGATCAATTGGAGCTTACTCTTGACAATAGAGCTACTCTCCTCCGACTCCTTCGTAGCCTGCTTTTTTAGACTCTCCAGCTCTTCTCGTGTCTTGGATATGTCCTGCTGTGCTTTATCTAGCTCCTTACGGGTCTTGTCGTGTGCTTCCTCTGCTTCCTTGAGCTTCTCTGACGAGGCCAGGTCGAGCTTTTTGAGTGTGCTAAGGAAGCCGATCGTCTCAGCTGAAATGAGCTTTTGCTCCTTGAGGAACTTAAACTCCCGTACAAGGAAGGAAGCACAGTCCAGTGCCACGACAAAAATATCATCGGTACGACTCCCGGAGTGGCTCCCGATCTCGCTGGCATTATTGTAGAGACGGACTAGAGTGGCAGTAGCGCTCTCCAGCTCTGTCTGAAAGTGCTTATTGTCTCTCTGGATCCGCGTAGAATTCCTGAGGGTCAAGACCTTCTCAATGGGCCATATCAGGCCACTCCCTTTGAGTTCCTTGCCATTGTTTTGATTAGTCCAGTAGACCTCCTTGGTTTTATTATTCAGGATCAGTTTTTTTCGACCGGAGATTATATCCTCTGCGAGCCGCTCGTCAAGGCAGTCGTATAGTATCAGCTTTGCTAAGTCCTCGATAGCAGGTCTGATGTCTCTGAAGAAAAAGACATAGTCCCCCTTATTGTATTCCTCAGAGGCTCTATCGAAATTTTGCTTGAGATCTTCCTTGATGAGATTCATAACCATCTGAATATTAGTCAGGGGTGCCGACACCGCTTATAAGTACGACATATATATAGCCGTTCTGGATAGCCTCACTACCCCAGTTTTCTTTGTATTCGTCTTTTGTCTCCTCGTAGGTCCAGGCTACGATGTCGCTGACAAAGAAGCCACCCAATTGAGACACACTGTTGTTGGCTGCATTAATTGCTATCCTGCTTGGGGTCTGACTCCTAGATGTTAGGATGCCGATCGGTGGCGTGATAGAGTCTTGGTAGATCTTATAATTGCCCCGGTTGTCCCTTATCAGCTTCACTGCTGCACCTCTCTTGACCTTTGTACGGATTAACTCCCGGGCGCCTCTGTACTCTTTGCCGGCACTGTACGAGAGGTTGTAGTTGCCGAGCTTAGGGTCGGACTCCATATAGAGTATTTGCTGCGGGTCTTGAGACCTATAGATCTCCTCGCCTCTCTCTACGGCTCGCTCTCTCGGGCCCTTAGATACATACAGGTATTTCTTGGCTCTTGTGTATGCCACATAGAGTAGCTTCTGCTCCTCCTGTATGTCCGCCAAGTCATCTGCTGAGAGATACTCACCATCAAGGTAGTCGCAACGGTGTGGGATGATTGGGAGACCGACCGAGGAGGGAGTGATGAAGACGGCATCAAACTCGAGACCCTTCACCTTATGCATCGTAGTAAGGATGACCTCGAGGCGGTCGTCCTTGATCAGTCGCTGATCTTTATAGTCCTCATAGATCTTGAATACTCCCCCATCATCCTGTGAGGAGATATCCCTGATGTAGTCGGCCATATCCTGCCAGGTGTGAGGACTCTCGCTGGCACGGATGGAGTCCAGGTAGCTAAGCGATAGCGTGTAAGCTATGTCGATATAGAACTCATCCCATGTGGGATAGCTCCTCCTCAGATCCTCGACAATGTCCCTCAGCTCTGTGGCCGTCTTATCTCCCTCGATCTCGCATAGCTTGCCGGATGAGGACTCAAGTAAGTGGATGAGGTGATAGATCTCCCTTGCTCTCCAGAGCTCACATACGCTCGTCCCTTGTATCCTCAGTCGTACGTCATCGGGAAGCTTCTCCTTCTCTCGGAGTTGGGCATAGCATCTGTAGACTTCGCTATTTGTCCTGAAGAATACAGCAATGGTGTGTATGGCATTACGACTGTCTTGTTGGGACGCCCCGGTCTTACGGATCTTATCTATGTACTCTAGCAGGTCACGGGTCCACTCTTGACTATTGTCAGAGTCACAGTCACTGATATGTACATAGCTCTCCGTAGGCTCGTGCTCCATGATGACATCAGCTGCCTTGGGTAGCTGACATCCGTCAGGGAGGAAGGTCTTAGCGGCGTCGAGGATCTTCTGATAGGACCTATAGTTGGTGAACATAGTCATCTCCACCGGGTGGATGGCCTCTCTCAACTGGGCGTAGTAAGGCTTTGGGTCTACGCAACGGGCATACTCTTCAGGACTAAGTTGCTTGCGCTCGCCACTACTGTCCCTTGGGATCCGGTCAAAGCCATAAATACTCTGGTTGATGTCACCGATGGTGAAGAACGACGCCTTAGGATAGATGTCGTGAAGCATCAGTAGGCAATCCAGCCTCACCTGGGTAATGTCCTGAAACTCATCTACCAGTATGTGAGTGATCTCAGGGTAGCGCAGGATAAATGCTCTCTTATTGTTGCTTAGGTAGTCGTAAAAGGAGTATTCCCAGAGCTCCGGCTTAGTCTTGTCAAGTGATTTCCCGAGACATTTCTTAGCTAAGCCGTGAAACGTGTGTACATTGATCCTATTCGCCGTCCGGCTCATCCCGAGCCTTGTGAAGAGGTGGTTGAGCCGATTCCTCAGCTCCGTGACGACAGCTCTATTGTATGCCAGTACGAGTATCTTATTAGGACTGACGTGCTCAGTGTAGATAAGCCTAGCACATCGGAGAGTAAGGACATGAGTCTTCCCAGACCCCGGTCCGGCAAGCACATTGACATTGGCATCCCTGGGCTGATTGTAGATCGCCAGCTGTGCTGGATTTGACTCAAGCTTGCGCTCCTCATCCCTTAGCGCTTCCTCGGTGAGCTGTTGCATAATGCCGGAGTCCTCCGGGGCACTCTCACCGGCTAGAGTAAAGTACTCATCGGTATTCCTACACCCGAAATACCTCTTGATGAAGCTCTCTTGTCGATCAGGTGCAAGGGCGGAATATATCTGCATACAAGCGAGACGAAGAATCTTTACCCTATTCACCTCCTCAAATTCCCTACGCAGCTCGTAGAGTGGAGAGGACTTGTCCTCAAGTGGCTCCTCGAGGGAGTCCTTGCTCTTCTCTGTCGTATAGCACTCTATGCACGATGGGAGCAGGCCGGAGTGATTGATATAGCGAAGCATCGAGAGGGTCTGGAGAATAGTGCTGAAGTAAATATATCTCGACTGCAGCTTCATACCTCTGGTAAGCTTCACGGCATCAGAAGCCCACTCTATCATGTCGTTTGTCCGGTCGTTGGTCACGATTGATTCAAGGAAGCTGGTGCAGTCTCTCCTGAGCAAGGGCAAGAATTTCTCCCATTGCTTGTCATGTACCGTGATGTAGTAGATGGCTTGTTTCCTCCTGTACTTGATGTGAAGACTTACCCCGGGGACAAACTTGAGTAACTTGAGCATATCAGTACCGGTACGGGTGGTGATATCCTCTGTGTAGGTCTCCAGTTTCGTGACTGCTCCACTGAGGTGGGCCTCATGCTCCGAATTTCTCCATATCATGTAGTCGACCTCTTTCTTCTTGCTATCCAGGGCTTTCACGGATATTCTGGAGAGGTCAATCCCATCCAAGAGGTGGCCTGCCAAGTCTCTTCGTGCCTCATCGTCCAGCACGATCTCTTTATTGACTCGACAGCTGCTGAGGAAGTCGTGAAGTCCCTTCAGTATTATCTGGAGGGTCAGGGGTGCCGTTTTTCTCTCTAAAAGGAAGTACCTCGTCTCGTAATAGCGGTAAGGAGCGAGCGAGCAGTGGAGGGTGTTATTGATCAAGAGAAGTTCTTTCTCTACCGCCTCAATAAGGATATCCATCAACTCGTACCTTGCAAGGTGAAACTCATTTTGGATATCACGAAGGCATATGATATTACTCCCGGTAGGATCAGTACATGACTTGCTGATGTAATTGAGCACTTCCTCGTGATCACAGCCTGCTAATGACTTCCCTGAGAAAGAGATGGTTAGGTAGCCGGCGCCTAGATACTCTGTCTTGAGGTGGCCTATGTGGTCAAGCCAGTAAAGAGCTATGCGAGTAGATGTGATGTCCTTGGAGACCCCTGACTCTTTTTGCCAGACATTGAAGGGCACAAGGACAGGCTGGGACTCTGTTTCCTTGAGGGTCTGGAATTTCTCAATAAAGGCAATCACTGCCTCCTTGCAGGATACGATATCGGACCAGCTGAGCATATTGCTGATCAGCAGCTCCTTGAGGACCCTGAAGTCCTCGTCAGAGTTGATGCAGAGTGCAGGTATCTGCCCCTCCGGCCCAAATACGTCCTCAAACATCTTCCTACTGCGTCCCACGCGACCCACCTCCTGTAGGTAGTCCTCTATATAGGAGGGAGGGCTGAAGTGGACGAGATAGTGTATGTTGGGTATGTCCATCCCCATGCCAAAGGCTTTCGTGGCCGCTAGGATGTAGATGTCTTTTCCACTCCCTTCATCCCGACTATCTGCAGAGCTCTTGAAGGCTTTGTACTTGTCACTCCGTTGCTGGCTGTCGAGTCCGGCATGGAAGTAATCGATGTGATCAGCGCACTGTCTCAATATAGGATCTGCATCCGAGGCTTTACATAGCTCACTGAGCATATCAGTAACCTCCTCGCACTCGCGACGCCTGCGACAGAAGATCAGCATACGGCTTTTTTGGAAGTCGATCTTATTTGCCTTAATGTAGTCGACAATGGCCGCCACTCGGTCATCCATAGTGTGTCCTTGTGTGCCAGCGCTTGCACTGAGGCCTGATAACGCAAAGGATATGTCTATGTGGTCCCGGACAGGATTGGCACTCTCACCGAGACGCTTGATATCGGGTAGGAACTCTCTTATCTCGCTCTCGACCTGAGCTGTGATGGTGGCAGAGAAGAGTGAGAAGGTGAAGTCATTGTACCTCCGCTTCAGCTCGATGCAGCGCTGCAGAGCATACTGATAGTCCGGCCTAAACTCTTGGCCCCACTGAGTAATACAGTGAGCCTCGTCAAAGATCACATACTCCAGACCTCCATCCCTATTAATACGCGTCTCGAGGGCAGACATAAATCGCTTGACCCTGAATCGCTCCGGTGTGATATAGAGAAGTGCAAGCTCTCCGCTCACTATTCGTCTGTAGATGTAGTCTACATCAAATGGCTCCCTGGATCCACTTAGGTAGTCGACATTGGTCCCAAATCCTTTCTCGAAGAGCTCCTCTACCTGATCCTGCATAAGAGCGAGCAGAGGTGAGATGACAATACTCAGTCTGTGCCGGTGGATGGCATGGTAGATCGCCGGTGCTTGGAAGAGTACAGATTTACCTCCGCCTGTGGGTAGAGTGACGAGGTAGTCCCCCGACGGCTCTATGATCTCCTTGAGTATTGGCTTCTGATAGTCATACCAGTCAAAGGGCTCGCTGTCGGAGTTGGTGCCAAGGAAGGGCCTTCTAAGCATCTCCATAACCTCCTCTGTGGAGTGAGAGCTCTCCTCTTGGTGCCCATCTGCGAAGTATTGTCCTGCCTGTGCAAGTGCGGTCTCATACCTCGAGTTATTTTCCCAGAGGGCGTACTCCTCCAGCTTTGCGAGGCTGGCATCAAGTGGAGTCGGGTAGTCCTCCAAGTGGGGATCGATCACGTAGAGCCGTGTATCGGGATTATTAGCCACCATCAGGGAGTAGTAGTGCCGTATGATCGGCCACGATGCGGCCATACACTGACGCGCGGTGGACTTAGTGACCGTGTCCTCGTCCTCCCTCCTTTGAGTAGACCTCTGATCGTCGCCATCGAATGGGAGGGTGTCCCACATAATCATATGGCGCTCGATATCTAAGTCGTCCCATACATAGCATAGAGCCTCATCTGTACGATAGGTACCGATCTCTCTCAGGAAGTCTTCCTTATCTATCAGGACCAGCCCTCGACTCGGATCACGTATGAGGTCTATCTGCTGCAGCCCCTCCCCCTCGCGAGGTACGTCGTAGCCTAATTGTGTGGCATAGTCTATGAGTGACTCTCTCTCCTCCCTCATACGGAGTATGTAGACGAGCACAACTCCTCGATTTCTTTCCTTTATCTCACTCAGAAGAGCAAATTGAGCGACCCAGTAGGCACTTCGGAAGACAGAGAAGGAGCTGACACGCTTTTCTTTGCCACTAAAGTCCTCAGTAACGGGATCTGATAGCCGAGCAATGACAATGGGTTGCTCCGTATTGCCGACGCTCGCAAGCTCCCACGGATATACCGCAGGGTCAGCATTAAAGTTGGTTAAGAATTTCCTCCTGAGTGTCTGATACTGATAGTTTCGGAAGATCGAGATCTTCCCGGAGAGACTTTTCTCGGCCCAAGTGTTGGCCGTCAGTGGTTCGTCCGATATACCCAGACCTGCTCTCTCCTCCTTGTCAAGGAGGGCAATATTGGATGCCGCCATCGAGAAAGGTAGTCGGGAGTGGAGATCGATGAGCTCCTCAGAGGTGTACTCTTTGTCGATTTTTTGCACGAATGACCGATCGTGAATCTCTGTCCCAATCGCATAGATATGCGTGTAATCTCTCTGATATAGTGTCTGGTCGACAAAGCCGGAAGTCTCGATGCAGTCGATGTGGCTCGGTCTCACGTAGAGGAAGGGTATAAGTCTCTCATCGGAGAGGTAGACGCTGATATCGCCACTTCCTTGAGTGCGCAAGTACAGAGCTATATTGGCGACGATAGGTGTCCTGGATACTTCACAGAAGCGCTTAAGGATAGTCCTGGTAAGGACATCGAGTCCTCCGCTCGACTCAATCCTCTCCCTGTCGACGGATTGGTAGCTGATGCTGTCCTCCTCCGTCTCCGTCGGAAATGATAGCGGCATAAGTAGCGCAAGCCTTGGCCATATGCTCTTCGGAGCGATGATCAGAGTCCTCTCCGAGTCCGGTGTCTCGGCAATCTCCCTAAGTCTTTCCTCAAGAGAGGCATCAATGGGCTTGAGCTGTCGGAAGAAAGGCTCCCCCTTCTCTTCCGTCTCTGAAAAGTACTGCGCGAAGACCGGCGTCTGCAGGGTCCGGAGGATGTCACTCAATTCTTTTGGAAGGAATGCTGCCAGCTCTTCACACAGGTTGGGCTCCAGTGATAGTCGATACAGCTGGTTCCAGAAGAGCCTATTGACCAGCTTCGTCTTTTCTTGGATACTCTCAGGCTCGGTCAAGTGGTAGGAGTAGCGGCAGGGATTAAGGAGGATCTCGATCTCCATAGTGTCCCAAATGTGGGACTCGGTCTTGATCCCCTTACTCTCAAGCAGCGACATAGTGTGGCGCTTAATGTCGTGACCGACGACAATGGGGTATCGCTTGAGACTCCGCTCTAAGGACCTCAGCTGGTCTTGAGAGTCGTAGTACCTGACATTATCTTCCTTGATAAACGCAAATTCCTCCACTTGATCACCCTTTGCCCTTAAGTCAAAGGCCATATAGGGGATCTCCGCTTTGAGTAGGTCCCACTTCTCTCCCACATAGTGATGGAAGAGCGGCGTATCCCGGAAGTATGTACCGACGATCTCTAGCCCCAGCTCATCATCAATAGTCTGTAAGTACTGGTACCGATGGTCCTCGTCGTAGGTGTGGAGTACCATACTGATCTTCTCAGCACCCATCGTCGCAAAGAAGGCTCTACGAGACTCCTCGTCTAAGTCAGGAGCAGTGGCAAAGGATAGAGCGAGGTCATCTATACTTAGCTTCCTCATCTTCTCCAGCGTCTCCCTATCCCTGATCAAATCCTGCAGGAGCCCTTTGTCCTCATAACCTGTGGATAGGTAAAGGAGTAGACCCTTGGAGGAGTGTGGGTGATTCCTGATATAGGTCAGGAAGTGACTTAAGTCGTCGCCCTCATCTGTGTAGTGTGACAAAAGTATCCGAGGATCATGACCGTAGTCAGCAAAACCATTGAGATGGTGGATTATTTCTGTCTCCTCGAGCCACTTGGTATCTTTGGTGGCCTTGTAGAGCAACAGCCGAAGGTGTACTGATGGATATGTCTCGTCGACTCTCTCACAGTAGAGGCTGAGCAAGTCGGTGCTTACCCGAGAGAGAAACCCGACGATCGCCTCCTCATCTTTGCTTTTGATCTGTCCAAATACAGTGCGTAGGGATGACCTGGCAGTCTCGATGTCGACTACTGCCCCGATCCTATTAATAGTAGCAGCATCAAGCGTCTCGACGGCATCTCTGAATAACGGAGCCACCAATCCCTGTACCTGGTCGTACACCTTCTGCTCCCCCTTGATCCTGTCCACTAAGGCGGTCCCGCCGGTGAGGCAAAGGGTGTATATCAGTAAGCTAGGGAGGGCTCCTTCACTCCCGGCGATATATCGTGCGATGGCTGGTTTGTCCTTCTTGCGTATCTTCTCCTTCCAAAGAGAGTGGAGCGCCTCATACGATGCTTGTGACTGCTGGCTGAGCTGCTCGACAATAGACTCATCCATAAGCCACACATTGTCCTTGGTCAGCGCGTAGAGAGCCCATCGGAGTGTAGGCGAGGGGGATACCTCCTCAGGAGTCGATGTATAGTGGGAGAGTGTATCGGGGGATAGCTTCCGGAGGAAGTCAAGCACACTTGACTCCGTCTGCCCTTCCGTCCCCAGCACGGCAGAGATCTGTTCATTGACAAGGTCATTGTCAGTGACGACATCGAGGGTGTCGACTAAGGAGCTATTCAGCTCCCTTAGAGCCATCTGCAGGATCTCTTTCTTGTATGATTGTAGCTCTGTAGTCTCAGGCGATAGTGCTATGGTTGTCCCGAGATCCCTGTCACCGGTAAGTGTGTAGATCACCAGCCTCAGCTCATCGCTTGCCGAGTCGGAGCTTGCTATGTACTTGGCATAGCTCAGTGCTTGGTCTCGATCTAATCGGGATAAGAGACCTCGCAGCAATGGGGCTATCTCCCCGTAGCTGGCTGACCTCTTGCATAGGTACTCGATGAATGCGTCATCCTTTATAGCCTCGATATCACCAGTCGACTGGAAGAGAAGGGGAGCCAAGCTGGGGATTTCTGGAAGTAGTCTCACAACTTCCCTGTAGACCTCCGGGAAAGCCTTCTCAAGATGATTGACAAAGTGTGTGCACTGCTCGTCGAGCTCTTGATCTCTGCTCAGTCGATCAATGACTGCCCCTGCAGTCGATGCCGGGTCGTGTACCGGAAGTTCCCGGGAGAACATCTTGATGTCATAGTCCTCGATCGACTGGATGAGAGTAAGGCGACTAATCTCTCGCAGCTTATCCCTAAGTGCAGGGTCGATATTCTCATCTATAGATTTCTCGAGAGGAGTAGATATCGATGCCGTGCCTAAGCCGTGAGCATCCAATAGCTTGATGATCTTTTTGCTTCGATCCTCATCAGGCAGTCCCTCAAGCTCTTGGATGAGATCCTTTAGCACAATTGTCTGACCCTCTACCGTCTGGGAAAAGAGTCGCCAGATGTCCCTTTGGATATCAATGTCGTAGTTCTTGTTCTCGACTGAGCCGCGTATATGGCTATACTCATCGACGTACTGCTTGACAGCGCGGTAGTCTTCGTTGCTAATTTCGAGCTTTCGCCCATTCAGTGCCTTCGTTCCCTTCTTGCCCCTTTCGTTAATCTCAAAGGTGACATACTCTCCTTTCCTGAGCTTATTCCCATCGAAGTCAGAGGAGTGGATGAATATCTCACTTGGCTCTTGTTTCTCTGTCGGGGTGAGATTACCGCTTTTTGCCCTTCTGTGCCCCATCTGATTGGTCAGAATGAAGCCAAAGTCCCCCGTCTTAACGACATGCTTGATCCTTCCAAGCAGTCGAGGTTGCCCTAGTATGTCGGTGGTCGTAGGGAGGTCCGATAGGTCAAGGTTATCGATGTGACCTATTATGTACTCTGAGCTTACGGAGTAATCAGGTTTGCCCATAGCAGCAGTCGTTGTTAATTGGCGGAAGAGTCTTCGATTTGAGCAATAAGCCGTTGATTGCTAATATCCCAGTCTACGATTATTATCTTGACTTTGTCCCTGATATTGAGGCGGTAATAGCTATCTGCTGTGGTGTTAGGGTCAGTCTCCATAATGATAGCCTCTACTCCTGCTTGGAGGGTAGCTGTGATCGAGTCCTCATTGATTGCAGTGATGAATGCATCGTGACAAGAGTTGACAGGGAAGGACTTTTTTGCTCTCTCCCACGGATCAGATGACCAGTCATATCCAGAGGTAAATCTGAGCCATCGCCGATCCACAAATACCTCGTTGATAGAAACAGGAGCGAATTTTCCCAAGAGCTGCTGGGGAAATGAGTTCTCTGAAGGTGTCTGAGTATCATCCATGCGTACTATACCGATGAGATCCTCGTTGATCTCAATCACTGCACCTTCGGGCTGGATCTGAATGACAGTTCCCAAGACTTTCTCGCCCACTACTTTCTGCTGATCGATGTTTTTCCATGGATCTGGCCGCAAACGTTTCATACTGAGTATCACATCGCCATCTTTGATCATTACTACAGCAGCTTGGATTACATCATCTATCTTTGGTAAGTGATAGCGTCCATTTCCCCAAGTAATTTCCTTGACAGGGAGGGTGCATTTCACATTGTCCACAATCACAGAGACGAAGTTCGATTGTAGTTTTGTCACCTTCCCCTCAACGATATCCCCCACTCTGAGGGGTCTTCTGTCGCTCTGGAGTGGGGTGTTATTATCCGTATGATTCTCATTCATAATGGCGTCTCGGATGGGCTTATCACAAAGGTTCTAAGCTATGGATTTGTCCATAGACTTTATAGTCGCAAGATAGCGAAACTTGTTGATCTTCACCAAGCCGATGCAATGGCTACCATTATGGAGAGACTTAGGGATGGAGGGTGAAGGGAGTGCCGGGGGTGAGGGTCACCTGCTGCTCTTGGTCGCGGGTGGCATCACGGAGGGTCACCGTGGTGGGACCGGCGAGGCGGCTTCGGAGCGTCACCTCGGTCACCTTCCCCTCGCTCCAGCTGCAGTCCACCTCCACGCCTCCACGGGCGCAGAGTCCGCTGTAGCTGCCGCTGTGCCAGAGGTCCGGCAGGGCGGGGAGGAGCTCGATCACCCCCTCGTGGCTCTGAAGTAGCATCTCGGCGATGCCGGCGGTGCCACCGAAGTTGCCGTCGATCTGGAAGGGCGGGTGGGCGCAGAAGAGGTTGGGCAGCGTGCCACCTATGTTGACCAGCTCTCCCTCCTCGTCAAAGGCGGGTACAAAGAGACTCTTGAGGAGCTTGGCGGCATGGTTGCCGTCCTTGAGCCTTGCCCAGAAATTGATCTTCCACGCCCGGCTCCAGCCTGTGCCGGCATCGCCTCGCCTCCGGAGGGTGACGCGTGCCGCCTCGGCCAGCTCGGGCGTCTCCCGTGTGGTGATCGCATCTCCCGGGTAAAGCCCGTAGAGGTGCGAGACGTGGCGGTGGTGGATGTCCATCTCGCGGTAGTCCTCAAGCCACTCCATGAGGTAGCCCTCCTTGCTGACCTGCATCGGTGGGAGGAGCGGCAGGGCATTCGCCATCCGGGTCAGGTCGGGATCGTAGGTGCCGAGGATCTCCGCAGCGCGCAGCGTGTGGCGGTAGAGCTCACCGACCAGCTGCGTGTCCATCGTCGGTCCCATGCAGATGTAGGCGATCTGGGTCGAGTCACCTGGGAGGTAAAAGCCATTCTCCGGCGAGGAGGAGGGTGCGGTGACGAGCCACCCCTCCCTCGGCTCTCGGATCATCGTGGAGAGGAAGAAGCGGGACGCATCGAGGAGTGTCGGGTAGATCGCTCTGAGGTAGGTGGTGTCGCGGGTAAAGTCGTAGTGGTCCCAGAGGTGGCGGCAGAGCCATGCCCCTCCCGTCATCGTCGCTCCCCAGGAGGCATCCTCACCGGGAGCGGTGTAGTAGAAGGGGTTGGTCATCATATGCGCCACCCATCCCTCGGCGCCGTAGAAGTGCTTGGCGGTCCTCCGCCCGCTCTCCCGGAGGGCTGTGGTGAAGTCGATCAGCGAGCGATGAAGCTCGGAGAGATTGGCCACCTCGGCGGGCCAGTAATTCATCTGGACGTTGATATTGAGGTGGTAGTCCGCATTCCACGGTAGCTGGATCCCTTCGCCCCAGAGCCCTTGGAGATTGAGTGGCCAGCTGTCGGGACGGCAGCCGGAGATCATCAGGTAGCGGCCGTACTGGAAGTAGAGTGCCGCAAGGGAGGGGTCCTCATTGTCCTGATAGCGGCGGATGCGGTAGTCGGTCGTCCGCTCGGCTGCCTCCGTCGGCGCCCCGAGGTGGAGGCTCACGCGGTCGAAGAGCCGACTGTACTCCTTGAGATGCCTCTTGTAGATCGTCTCGTAGGCGAGGTCCTCCACCTCATCCAGTCGGTCTGACGGTGGCTCCGGGGCGACTCCACCGGCGGGGATGAGGTCGGTCCGGGCGGCGACGAGGAGGATCACGTCATCAGCGTGGGAGACGGAGAGGCGGCTCCCCCTCACTCGCATCTTGCCGCCGGTAGGGATGCAGCGCACCTCCGCCTCGTAGCGGGTCCCCTCGCCACCAAAGCCGTCCGGCAGCGAGCCGGTCAGGCGTAGTCCCACGTCCGTCCCCTCGATTGTGCCCCCCTCGGGGCGGGAGAGAGAGAGGTCAAAGGAGACCTTCCCCTTATGGTCCGCACCGAGGTGTATCACCAGCACATCGTCCTTACGCGAGGTGAAGTAGGAGCGATTGTACCGCACCCCATTGAGGTCAAAGAACGTATGCGCCACCGCCGTCCGTAGGTCTAGCTCGCGCCGGTAGCCCGTCTCCGCTCCCTTAGGCAGGTGGTGGTCGAGGGTCATGTAGGCGAGCATCTGGTAGCTGCCGTAGGGTGAGTGGGCGCCATCGGGGAGTCCGCTCCCCTTGCCTCCGCAGCGGAAGTACTTGTACATCAGCCTCTGCGCCTGGAGATTGTCCCCGTCGAGGAGCGCATGTCGGATCTCCGGCAGGTGGCTCACCGCGTCGATGTCGTAGGCAGTACTGTCGACACTGCCGCTCCACATGGAGATCTCATTGAGGATCAGCCGCTCGCTCCGCACCTCACCACCGGTCATCAGCCCGAGCCGGCCGTTGCCGATCGGGAGCATGGCCTCGAAGGCCTTGGCTGGGCGATCGTAGCGGAGCTTCAGCGGGGTCTCCTCAGCGTGGAGAGGGAGCCAGAGGAGTGTCGCGAGGATCAGTAGGAGGTAATCTCTTAGTCTCATAAGGATGGGACTCAGAGGAGTGACTCGAAGTAGTCCAGTAACTCCTCCCTTCCCTCGCTCTTGAGCGAGGAGGTGACGAAGTAGGGCGGCAGCTCATCCCACTCCTCACGGAGCTTATCGAGGTAGGCATCTACGCTGCGGCGGGCAGCCGACTTGGAGAGCTTGTCTGCCTTCGTGAAGATGAGGGCAAAGGGTACATTATTCACTCCGAGGTGATTGATGAAGTCAAGGTCGATCCGGAGAGGTGCGTGGCGTATGTCGATCAGCACGAAGAGGCAGGACATCTGCCACCGATGGCTCACGTAGTCATCGATCATCCGCTCGAGCTGCTGCCGTATGGGCTTCGGCACCTTGGCGTAGCCGTAGCCGGGCAGGTCGACGATGTAGAAGCGGTCGTCGATGAGGAAGTGATTGATCAGCTGCGTCTTACCGGGCGTCTGGGACGTCTTGGCGAGATCCCTCCGCTGGGTCAGCATATTGATCAGGGAGGATTTCCCTACGTTGGATCGTCCGATGAGCGCCAGCTCCACACGATCATCATCGGGGCACTCCGCCACGCTGCGGCTGCTCTTGATGAATGTTGCCTCTTGTATGTCCACTTGTATATAGTCTGCTTAGCGTTGCTTGGGGGTAAAAAGGTCTGCCACGCCGGCGCTGAGCCTTTGGGCATTGCTGCGCACCGTGTGGAGGAAGTCAAAGATCGTCTTGTCTCGGTCCTTAGGCCTGCCGGAGCAGACGCTGAGGCTCCGTGGCACCGCCTCTATCCGGAGCTCGTGGGTCTCTTCCATCGCATCGCCGTCGATGTGGTAGATGACCGACTTGTCGGTCCGGATCGTGATCTGTCGACCGCGCAGCTGTCGGGTGTACTTGCTCTCTGTCAGGTCGCCACTGAAGAGCCGGTAGGCGATCATGCCTGCCTCAGCGGCCGGAAACTCCTCGATCGCCGTCACGTCCAGCATGCCATCCACCATCGACGCATCCGGGGCGATGAAGGCGTTGTTGCCATACTGCGATGCATTGGCCACCGAGACGATGTAGGCATGCACCTCACTCTCCTCACCGTCGATGGTGACCCTATAGTCCTCCGCATGGTACTGACCGAAGAGGTCCACCGTGTCAGCGATGTAGCTGATGAAGCCTCTTGTCTTGCTGGCAGAGAACTTCTCCGACACCGCCGCATCCAGCCCTATGCCGCAGGTGCAGAGGAAGGGCTTCCCATTGACCCGACCGGTGTCGATCCGCTGCACCTCATGGCGTAGCAGCACCTCGATCGCCGGCTCCAGCTCCATCGGGATATGGAGCTCACGAGCGAGACCATTTCCGCTCCCGTTGGGCAGGATCCCCATCACCATGTCGGTGCCGATGAGCGCACGACCCACCTCATTGACGGTCCCGTCGCCTCCCATCACCACGACGACATCAGCGTCTCCCGGGTCGAGAGCGCGGTGGTAGGCATCGTCCGGCTCCCGGGTGACGAAGCAGGTCACCTCGTGCCCCTGCTCCAGCAAGAGAGACACCGCCCTCGACGCCATCTCGATCGCATTGGCGTCGGGGCCGGAGACCGGATTGATGATCAGGAGGTACTTCATGGACGTCTCTCGTCGGAGATGATGCTGGTGGGCAGTGGGTGAGCCGTGATCCGGTCGTAGCTGCGGCGGCTGGCGATGATGTCTATAGCCGTGTAGATCGCGGAGCGGAAGGACTGCGGATTGGCGATCCCTCGGCCGGCAATGTCGTAGGCGGTGCCATGGTCGGGCGAAGTGCGGACGATCGGGAGCCCGGTGGTGACATTGACGCCCGTGTCCATCGCCAGGAGCTTGAAGGGGATCAGCCCCTGATCGTGATACATTGCGAGGATGCCGTCAAAGGTGCGGTAGCTGCCGCTCCCCCAGAGTCCGTCCGGAGCCACGGGGCCAAAGACCTGTATCCCTCTCTGCCACGCCTCCTCGATGGCGGGGGCGATCACCTCCGGCTCCTCACGCCCGATGAGACCATTCTCTCCCGCATGGGGATTGAGACCCATCACGACTATGCGGGGCTTGACGATGCCGAAGTCTCGTATCAGCGACTGCTCCAGCGTCACGATAGAGGACATCAGTTGCCCCCTCGTGATCAGCGAGGGGACCGCCGAGAGGGGCTCGTGGATCGTCGCCAGCGCCACATGCATCCCTGACGGCTCGGTAAAGAGCATCAGCGGGTGGCTCTCAGGGAAGTAGGAGGCGAAGAACTCCGTGTGCCCCGTAAAGGGAAACTCCGCCCCTGTCGTCGTATCCTTGTGTATCGGTGCGGTCACCACCCCATCCAGCCGCCCGGCGACCAGATCCTCAGCTGCATCTCTCAGCGCACGGGCAGCGAGCAGCCCGGCAGCCCGTGTGGGCTCACCGGGGGTGACGTGGAGGTCGATGCCGGTGGCGTCGGTCTCGATGATATTGATCTCTCCCTCGCGAGCCTCATCGGCGTGGTCGATGCGGTGAAGTCTCTCGGGTAGGTCGAGGGTAAAGCGCTTCCTGTAGTAATTGTAGATCGCTTCGGAGCCATACAGGACCGGCGTCATCAGGCGCAGCATCCGGCTGTCAGCGAGGCATCGGAGGATTACCTCGTAGCCGATGCCATTGAAGTCCCCGTGCGTCAGACCGACGCGCGGAGTGGTCTCGTGGAGCGCTTGCTCTTTCCTTTTCTTATCTTCCGGCTTACTCATTCTGTCGGTATCTCTTCTTCCACGCCATCCGGTGTGGGGGTGACGACAAGTTCGTCCATGGTATTGGGCATCTTATGTGTCCTGAAGTCTGCCCCTATCGGGCGGATCGTGTAGAGGCTTGCCTCCGCATTCAGCAGCATATTCCGCTGCTTCTCACCGGGTGCGTAGATGAAGACCTCACCGATGACCAGGTTTCGCCCACTCTTATCCAGCATTCCCTGCATCACGAAGGAGCCGCCCATCATATCATTCGTCATCTCCCAGAGCCCCCTCAGCTCGCCGCGGTAGTCCCCGAGGTAGGTCATACCGTGGTAGTAATTGAAGGGCGGAGCATCCCGCTTCGTCGTCGTCATCTGGCTGCCGGGGTACTTCCCGGTGATGATGCTCCCGAGGATCGAGTCGCGTAGCTCGGTGAAGTACTCCTCGGTGAAGGTATTGGGATTGCGGTAGGGGATGGAGTAGACGACGAGGTCGATCCGCTTGGACTGGTCCATATTCGATGCCCACACGAGTCCCCTCTGTGCCTTGGTGAAGTCCAGTCCCGTGGGCGGATTCATAGTCACGCCGACGGAGTCCTCGATGAGCTGACGGATGGGATTGGAGAAGGTCTGCTCCAGGTAGTCCTGCCGGCGCTTCAGCTCCTCGGTGTAGATCAGCTGGACCAGCTGATCCCCCCGGCTCTGCAGGAGGGTGTAGATGTCGTCGAGGTTTCGTCCCTTGGCGTGGATGATCAGCTGCCCGGAGGCGTAGTCATTGCGCGACAGCCCGACGGAGGGACCACTGTAGGTCTCCGGGTCGATGGAGACGTAGAGGATGTTGCGGACCCGGCGGACAAAGGAGACGAAGTTGGACGCCTCCACGAAAGAGATGTCCGTCATCGGCTCCGGCTGCGGCAGGATCGTCACCGGCTGCCCGAAGTAGAAGGTGATGCTGTCCCGGAGCGCCTGATTGTCTATGTTGCCGTCAGGGACGACGGCGATCAGGCTGAGGGCATTGCCGGTGGCGCTGGTGGTACTCCGCCGCTTCTTCCCATTGCAGGAGGCGAGGAGGAGTAGGGCTGAGAGCAGCGCCACGATATAGGTGAGAGATCTGCGTGTCATACTACATTTATATATGGAGGAGAAATGATTGCCACCTACAAATGTACCGAAAAGCCCCCACACCTCCGGCGGATTTCCAAGGGTAGCCGGGGTGCCGCATTTGAGCATTGGGGTAATCATATATAGGGGGCTTATTCGTGAGGCACCCGAAGGGTGCTCGCTCCATAGGCATCGGTCATCCGCGAAGCAGTGACCGATTTGCCGAGACCTGTCCCTACCCCATCGACCCCTTGCGGGTCGATGAGCAGAATTTCCCTTTTCCCGCGACCTCGCCAGGGTGTCGCACTATCAAGCCTCTCCGGGGAGTGCGACACCCTTGCGGGGTCGCGAGATCGCTTGCAATGCCTGATCCCCGGGTCGTCGGGGCTACGCCCCTCGACCCGGGGCTAAAAAGCGGGCACCCCTGTCGGGGTGCTTAGTTTACCACTCTTCACAATTTGTTCAATAGCTTCTGCATCGCTCCATGCGTCACCCATGGAGGGCGACCAGCGGGTATGGGACAGCACCTTCTCTTCACATAGGGACGATGGAATTTCTGGACTCGCATTAAGGCCGTCACCTCCGGCGGATTTCTTTTACCGGTATTAGTGATCTCTAATATCGGTATTAGTGACTCCTAATATCGGTATTAGATTTTCGTCAGAGGGAGGGGGAAAAAAGGGGCACAAAAAAAGCGGGACGACACACTGAGGTGCCGTCCCGCCGGGAGGGATGTTAGTCAGGGATCAGAGATCACTTATTCTGGATCTTCTGGTCGATCTCATTGTACTTATCGTTCATGCCGAGGTTGTAGTAGATGCCACGGAGAGCGACGAGGTACTGGGTGTCGTCAGGATTGAGCTCCACAGCCTTCTCGAAGTAAGGCAGAGCCTTCTCGAAGTAGACCTTAGCCTCATCGACCTTGGCCTTGTACTGGGCCTCGTCGGTGATCGAGTTGGCCTCAGACTGGATGTTGGCACCCTGATTGAAGTAGACGCGACCGAGACCGAGCATAGCCTCTGCGTACTGCGGATCGATAGAGAGCGCCTTCTGGAAGGACTCCTCAGCCTTTGCCATATCCTTGAAGCCCTGCTCGTAGACGTTGGCGAGGACGAAGTAGAGCTGCTTGTTGTCGGGGTTGGCGGCGATGGCCTTGTCGAGGTAAGCCTTGGCGTCCTCGTGACGACCCTGCTGGATGAGGATGTTGATCTTATTGAAGAGGTAGAAATTCTCCTCCGGGAAGAGGGTCACACCCTCGTCGAGCGTCTTCATAAAGCCCACGGTGTCACCTGCCTGCAGGTAGGACTGAGCGAGGAGCTGGTAGACGTCATTCTGACGGAAGGGGACGTCCTTGATCGCCTCGTAGGCGGCGATGGCGCCCTGCTTGTCGTCCTTATTGCACTGAGTGAGGGTGTAGGCGTTGAAGAACCCGATCTGCATCGACATAGAGTCCTGCTCAGCGGTGGGGGTCCCCTGGAAGAGGTCCATCTTCTTCACGTCCATAAACTTCTGGAAGTAGTCGTGAGCCTTGCAGACATCACCTCCGTCCATAGCGGCAGCACCTCCATTGACGAGGAAGCCGTAGTAGGTGGCGAGGGACTCAGAGATCTTCTTGTCGAAGTGCTGCTTTACCTTGCCCTTTGCGTCAGGGAGACGGTCGAGGGAGTCAGCCTTAGTGTAGTAGTCGGTCATATCAGCGACGGCCTTATAGAAGGCGTCCTGATTGATCTCCTTGCCGAGTGAGAGCTGGAGGTAGTCACGCTTCACCTGCTGCTCCTCGATGAGGCCGGCGACCCACCAGGTCTTGGCGTCGTTGGCGGTCTCGGGGTTCTCAAATGCGGGCTTGAGGAAGTTACGCGCCTCCTGTACATTGACGTCGTCCTTCTTGGCCATACGCTCTACCTGCTTGACGAGCTTCTCCTGACCGAAGGCGGCAGGGACAGCGATAAGGAGTGAGAGCGCTCCGATAAGTAGTTTGTTACTCATGGTTGTCTATTCTTTGCTATTAATTTATTCTCAAGGTTTACCACAACTCCCTCAGGGGCTACCCCGAGGAGTCGGTCCAAAGGTAATAAAATCTGCCTACATAGGCATATTCCTTGATCCTTCAGTACACTATTATGATGAGAATGGGGGTGGATCGTTTAATCCTCCTCACTCTCAGGGGTATCGTCCTCCAGCTCGTCGAGGGTGGTGGGGTCGGCATCCTCCTCACGCTCTCCGATGGAGGTGTCCTCCTGCTCCGCCTGGTCCTCATCGGCCGGTACGCGGCAGACATCGGCGATCTCGTCGTCCCTCTTGCTGAGGTTGATGAGGCGGATGCCCTGGGTATTTCGCCCGAGGATGGAGATGCCGGAGACGTGGACGCGGATCACGACACCGCTCTTATTGATGATCATGATGTCGTGGTCGTCGGTGACGGAGTGGACGGCGATGAGCTTGCCGGTCTTCTCGGTCGCCTTGAGGGTGATGATGCCCTTGCCACCACGGTTGGTGATGCGGTACTCCTCAAGGGGTGAGCGCTTGCCGTAGCCATTCTCCGACACGACGAGGATGGACTCCTCCTCGGGGTCCTTGATGCTGATGGCACCTACGACGCGGTCCTCAGGCGACTGCAGTCTCATGCCGCGCACACCGGATGAGGTGCGGCCCATGGGGCGGAGGAGACTCTCCGGGAAGCGGATCGCCCGACCCTCGCGGCTGGCGAGGAGGACGTCGTGCCGACCGTTGGTGAGCATGACGGAGACGACGCGGTCGGTCTCGTCCTTGAGACGGATGGCGATGATCCCCTTGGCGCGCGGACGGGAGAAGTCCCTGAGGCGTGCCTTGCGGATCATGCCCTGCTCGGTGACGAAATTGAGGTAATGGGTGTCGACGAAGTCTTGGTCGGAGGTGAGGTTCTTGATCCTCAGGATGGCGGTGATGCGGTTGTCGCTCTCGATATTGAGGATATTCTGGATCGCGCGCCCCTTGGAATTGCGTGCCGCCTCGGGGATCTCAAAGACGCGAAGCCAGTAGCAGCGACCCCGGTCGGTGAAGAAGAGGAGGTGGGCGTGATTGGACGCGCCGTAGACAAACTCGACGAAGTCCTCGTCCTTGGTCCCCGCACCCTTGGCACCGGTGCCACCGCGATTTTGCGAGCGGTACTCAGCCAGCGGCGTACGCTTGATGTAGCCGTAGTGCGAGATGGTGATGATCATGTCGTCATCGGGGTAGAAGTCCTCAGGATTCATATCCGGGGTGGCGTAGACGATCTCCGATCGGCGGTCATCGCCGTACTTGTCGACGATCTCGCGGCACTCGTCGATGAGGATCGAGTAGAGGAAGTCCTCGTCGGAGAGGATCCGCTCGTAGTACCGCACCTTCTCCGTCACTTCGTCATACTCCTGGCGGAGCTTATCCAGCTCGAGGCCGGTGAGCTGACCGAGACGCATCTCCACGATGGAGCGCGCCTGGATCTCGGAGAGGCTGAAGCGCTCCATGAGCGCCTGCATGGCGGCGGTCTGATTGGCCGATGCCTTGATCAGGTGGACCACCTCGTCGATATTGTCGGCAGCGATGATACGCCCCTCGAGGATGTGGAGCCGCTCCTTAGCCTTCCGTAGGTCAAATCGAGTACGGCGTATCACCACCTCGTGGCGGTGCTTGACGAATTCGCCGATCAGATCCTTGAGCGACAGCAGCCTCGGGCGACCATCGACGAGGGCAATATTATTGCAGGCAAAGGAGGACTGCAGGGCAGTCATCTTGTAGAGCTTATTGAGCACCACGCCGGCATTGGCATCCCGCTTCAGGTCGATGACGATGCGCATACCGGTCTTGGCGGAGCTCTCGTCCTGGATGTTGCTGATGCCCTCGATGCGCTTGATGGTGGCGAGGTCGGCGATTGCCTTGACGAGGTCTTTCTTCACCACTCCATAGGGGATCTCGGTGATGATGATCTGGTCGTGGTTGCCGGAGCTCTCGATCACCGCCTTGCCGCGGATGATGATGCTGCCACGCCCGGTCTCGTACGCCTCCCGGACCCCCTTGTAGCCGTAGATCACTCCACCGGTAGGGAAGTCGGGAGCCTTGACGTACTTCATAAGATCCTCCGTGGTGACGTCGCCACGCTTCTCGATGTAGGCGATGACGCCATTCATCACCTCGGTGAGGTTGTGGGGCGCCATATTTGTAGCCATGCCGACGGCGATACCGGCGGCACCATTGACGAGGAGATTGGGAATCCGTGTCGGGAGGACGGTGGGCTCATACTCGGAGTCGTCGTAATTGGGCGTCATGTCGACGGTCTCCTTCTTGATGTCTGCGAGCATCTCCATAGCGATCGGGGCGAGGCGAGCCTCGGTGTATCGCATCGCTGCGGGACCATCGCCATCGACGGAGCCGAAGTTGCCGTGGGGATCGACGAGGGTATTGCGCATACTCCAGTCCTGAGCCATGCGGACGAGAGCCATATAGATCGAGCTGTCGCCGTGGGGGTGATACTTACCCATGACGTCACCGACGATGCGGGCGCTCTTCTTGTAGGGCTTGTCGGGCGTATTGCCGAGCTCATTCATCCCGAAGAGGATCCTGCGGTGGACCGGCTTAAAGCCATCGCGCACGTCCGGTAGGGCGCGGCTGACGATGACCGACATCGCATAGTCGATGTAGGAGGTCTTCATCTCCTGCTCCAGGTCGACCTTGATTATCCTATTCTCAGAGTCTTTGAATTCTTCGTTCATCTGCTTAGTCTAAAGTCGGGGTGGTACCGCCCTCAGGCGGTCACTTGGCGTACCCCGTATATAATGGTCAAATATACCACTTTTTGCCCACACCTCTCACTGCTCTCCTCGCATCTGCCCACAATACCGAGGAAGCATTTTTTCATAGAAAGGGACAGATGGAGACAGAGAGACTTTGCCTCACCGGTAGGTCGTACCTTTGCGATCGCTTCTCACCACAGCCCCGATCGAGAGGGGGTGCAGGTGATCAGGCAGCCCTGCCTGCTCGCTGTGCCAGGCGGCGGAGCTGGTGCCCCAGCTCGGGGATCCAGAGGACGAGCGACGTGACGGCGATGATCAGGAGCCAGTCCTCGAGGCTCAGCCCGCCCTCGACGGTATTGAAGAAGCGCTGCAGCCCGGGGATCTCGATCAGGGCGATCTGCCCGAGGAGGATCACGCCGGCGATAGAGAGTAGCCCCCGGCAGCCCTTGAAGTGGAGCGCACTGCGACCGGTGGCGAAGGCGCGGGCGTTGAAGAGATTGAAGAACTGCAGCATCACAAATGTCGTGAAGAAGAGCGTCAGCTCGTAGGGCGTCAGTCCGTCCGTCGCTCCCGGTCGGGTGGTGACGAGGTCGCGTATGGCGGTCACGTCGGCGTGTTCGAGGTGGAAGAGTAGGGCGAGTAGGAAGAGGAAGAAGACCCCTCCCATAGCGATGATCGCCCTACCCATGCGCCGGGTGATGATGAAGGCGTCCCGGTCCCTCGGCCTCTCGCACATGACCGATGGGGAGGGGGGAAGCGAGGCGAGTGCCATGGCGGCAAAGGTGTCCATGATGAGATTGACCCAGAGCATCTGCGTCACCGTCAGCGGTGACTCGGTGCCGATCATCGCGCCCACGAGCACGATGAGGCAGGCGGATAGATTGACCGTGAGCTGGAAGAGGAGGAAGCGCTGGATATTCTGGTAGAGCGAGCGGCCCCACATCACCGCCTTGCCGATGCTGCTGAAGGAGTTGTCGATGATGGTGATGTCGGAGGCCTCCTTGGCGACCGAGGTACCGTCGCCCATCGAGAGCCCGACGTGGGCGGCCTTGAGCGCCGGGGCGTCGTTGGTCCCGTCTCCCGTCACCGCCACCACTTGGTCGAGTCGCTGGAGCGACTCCACGAGCCGCTTCTTGTCCATCGGTCGGGCGCGGGCGATCACCCTCAGCCCCGTCACCCGTTCGTCGACCTCCTCATCGGTGAGGGCAGCGAAGTCTTTCCCCGTGATGATGCTCTCCTCTCCGTCGTCCTCGCTCCAAAGACCGATCTGTCGCCCGATCTCGCGGGCGGTGGCGGGGGTGTCACCGGTGACGATCTTCACGTCGATGCCGGCACCGAGGCACTCCTCCACGGCGTCCTTGACATCCTCCCTCACCGGGTCGCTGATCGCCACGATGCCCTGGAAGGTGAGGCCCTCGAGGGTCACTCCCTCGCCCTGTAGCGGGATGGGGGCATCGAGGACCTTGTATGCGAAGCCGAGCGTCCGCATCGCCTGACTCTGGTAGTCGGTCAGCTGCTGGAGGATCTCCGCCTCTGTCACGCCGCTCTCCGTGCGGGAGCAGAGCCGGTAGACGATCTCGGGGGCGCCCTTGACATAGAGCACCACCTTGTCCCCCGGGAGAGCAGAGCGGACTAAGGTCGCCATATACTTCCGCTCGGTGGAGAAGGGTAGCTCATCGATCACCTCGGCCGACTTACGCAGCGTGCGGTAGTCGGTCCCGTGGTCGCGGAGCCAGAGGATCAGAGCACCCTCGGTCGGATTGCCGAGCACCTCCGGTCGCTCCGGATCGCTCTCATCGAGGTCAGCGGTAGAGTTGACCGCCAGTCCCTCCTTGATCCTACCTGACACCTCATCGCTACGGAGGGTCTGCTCAGCGCCGAGCCCGTAGAAGCGCGACTCGGCAACGCTCATCCGATTTTGCGTCAGCGTCCCGGTCTTGTCGGTGCAGATGACGGTAATGGCGCCCATGGTCTCGCTGGCGTGCATCTTGCGGACAAGGTTGCTCGTCTTGAGCATCCGGCGCATATTGTAGGCGAGGCTGAGCGTGACCGCCATCGGCAGCCCCTCCGGCACCGCCACGACGACGACGGTGACGGCGATCATCAGTGTCTCGAGGGTGTAGGAGAAGAGGAGCGTCAGGTCTGCACCGGGGAGCAGTTGATTGTGCAGGGCGATGGAGCCGGTCATCAGGATGGCGAAGTAGCCGGTGATGATGCCGGTATTGAGCGTCCAGTGCCAGCGTCCAAACTTTCGGCTCACGAGGAGGAAGAAGAGGGCCGTCGGTACCACCAGTAGCCACGAGATCGGCTCCCAGTCGAAGTATTTGATCATCCGTCCGGCGATGATCATCCCGGCGAGGATATAGCTCACCTTGGTGATCAGGAGGCTGAGTCCGTCGAGCTGCTTATTGAGCGGCGTCTTGACGCTGTCGTCGATCTGAGCGGCGACGTAGACTTTCCCATTCTCCGTCTCGTCCCCCACCGCGGTGACCCGGAAGACGCCGTGCCCGTCCATCACCTTCGTCCCTCGCAGTACCATATCGGTCGGGTAGGAGGCGCCGGGGTCAAAGTCCGCCTCGCGGGTGGACTTGAGCGACGGGACGCTCTCGCCATTAAGGGTCGACTCATCGACGTAGAGTGAGACCGCCTCTACCAGCCGCCCATCAGCCGGCACCTCGGAGCCGGTGTCGAGGAGGACGATGTCGCCGACGACGAGGTCCCTCTTGGGTATCATCGTCGTGGTGCCATTGCGGAGCACCTCCACCGGCTCGTCGTCGTTGACCTGATTGAGGATCGCAAACTCCTTGTCCGCCTGTCGCTCGAAGTAGAAGGCGATGCCGGTGGCGAGGAGGATGGCTATGAAGATCCCGATGGGCTCAAAGAAGACCGATGCCCCCGCCTCGGTGTCCAGCCCCCAGTACTCCCAGCAGGAGATCCCTATGGAGAGCGTACCGGCGATCAGCAGGATGATGATCAGCGGGTCGGTAAACTTCTCGAGGAATTGCTTCCAGACCGGCTCCTTGGCGGGCGGGGTGAGCACGTTGGCGCCATGCTTCGCCCGGCTGCGAAGTACCTCCGCATCCGTCAGTCCCGTCAGCTCTCGCTTCTTATCCATCTCTTCTCTACGGCATTGAGTGCGAAGGGGGACCACAGAGTCTGCTGTGTCCCCCCTTCTATGAGTCTATTATTTAATCAAAAGAGCGATCAGAGGTTGTCCTTCTCGATGTCCTTGAAGTAGCGGTAGGTGCCGACCGTCAGCTCATCGCATGCCTCCTCGTCGCAGACGATGATGCCGTGGGGGTGGAGCTGTAGGCAGGTGATCGTCCAGCGCTGGCTCACGGGACCCTCCACAGCCTCACGGATGGCACGTGCCTTATTGTGCCCATTGGCGAGGATCATCACCTCGCGGGCGTCCATCACGGTGCCTACGCCTACGGTGACAGCGGTCTTGGGGACCTTATTGAGGTCGTTGTCGAAGAAGCGCGAGTTGGCGATGATCGTGTCGGTGGTCAGGCTCTTGACGCGAGTACGTGAGGTGAGCGAGGAGCCGGGCTCATTGAAGGCAATGTGCCCATCGGGACCGATACCGCCCATGAAGAGGTCGATGCCGCCTACCTCCTTGATCTTAGCCTCGTACTGCTCGCACTCCGCCTTGATGTCCTCAGCGTTACCATTGAGGATGTGGGCGTTCTCGGGGAGGATGTCGATGTGGGAGAAGAAATTGGTCCACATGAAGGAGTAGTAGCTCTGCTCGTGATCCTTCGGTAGGCCGATGTACTCATCCATATTGAAGGTGATCACGTGGCGGAAGGACACCTCACCCGCCTTGTGGCGCCGGACAAGCTCGGCGTAGGTCCCGAGAGGGGTCCCACCGGTGGGGAGACCGAGGACGAAGGGGCGATCCTCCGTGGGGGCAAAGGCGCGGATGCGCTCGATGATGTGATTGGCGGCCCACTTGGACATGGCTGCCTTGTCCTGCTCTATAATTACTCTCATAGGTTATATAATGTGTGAATGAAAGGTTTACTTGGCTATCTCAGGGGTGCCGGAGAGGATCGCCTTCGCCATCGCCTCACCGAGACGGACACCCTCAGCCTCCTTGTCGTCGGCCATGGACATCAGCATCGTCACTGGGTCGGCGACAGTGGTCCACTTCATCCGCTCACCGAAGTCAGCGAGCTTGCCGGCGACGTTGGGATTCCATGAGCCGGTGCCGAAGTGACCGTAGAAGCGGGGAGACACCTTGCGCATCTCTAGCTTGGAGAGCAGCTCCTCGATCTTGGGGTAAAGACTGTTATTGTACGTCGGAGAGCCGATGATCACGCCGGAGTAGCGGAAGATGTCGCCGATGGCGTAGGAGACGTCCTGGCTGGCGAGGTTGTAGACCTTCACCGGCGTCACGCCTGCCCTCCCGGCGGCATGGGCGATCGTGTCGGCGAGCTCGCTCAGGTGACCATACATCGTCGCATAGACGAGTACCAGACCCGGCTCCGATCCGTAGGCAGCAAGCTGATCGTAGAGCCTCAGGATCTCCGGGATACGCTCCTGCCAGATGCTCCCGTGGACGGAGCAGATCTGCTTGATCGGGAGAGACTCCACCTTCTTCATCGCCTTCTGGACGAATGGTCCGTACATACCGACGATATTGGAGTAGTAGCGGGTGCACTCGTTCATCTGATGCTCCGTGTCGCTCCTCTGGTAGTCAAAGATCCCGCCGTCCACCGTGCCGTAGCTGCCGAAGGCGTCGGCACTGTAGAGGGTCTCCTCCAGAGGGTCGTAGGTAAACATCACCTCCGGCCAGTGGACCATCGGTGCGGTGATGAAGCGCAGCTCACGCGAGCCGATCGGCAGCGTCTCCTTCTCGCTCACCTCGAGGACATGCTCCACCTCACCGAAGTATCCCTCGAGCATCTTCTTGCTCTGACGATTGACGACAAGGGTTGCCTCCGGGTAGTGGCTCAGGATCAGTCCGAGGGATCCGGAGTGGTCCGGCTCCATATGATTGATGACGATGTAGTCGAGCTTCTCGCCCGCGAGAGCAGCCCTGATCTGTCTCAGGAAGCGATCGGTGTAGGTGATGTCGACGGTGTCGAGGAGGACGTTTTTCTCATCCTTGATCAGGTACGAGTTGTACGCCATCCCGTGGGGGATCGGCCAGAGGTTCTCGAAGAATCTTGTCTGGCGATCGTTGACGCCGAGGTAGTAGGTGGAGTTATTGACTTTTATGATGGGTTCCATAGCTTATCTTGTGAGTGTGGATACGAAACTTATACTATGCGACCATCCGCCGGTCGCTTGCAGGTGAGGCTGTACCAGATCGACCACAGACCGAGGAGGACGATCGGGATACTGAGCCACTGACCGATATTGAGTGCCTGGGAGACAGCTGCCAACGTCTCGGGACGGTGGAGGAGGTAGAGGATGCCGAAGAAGATCATGTGCAGCGACACACCGACCACCCAGAGGATCGGGGTGCGGTACTTCTTTCCCTTCAGCAGTAGGGCGACGATGAAGCCGATCGAGACCAGGACAGACGGGATGGCAAGCCACTTGGCTATGCCGATTCCGGTCATCGCCTCATCGGGTACCTGGTCATTCTTCAGATACTCGATGAAGAAGCGGAAGGTGAAGATCAGCACCATCGTGATGCCAAACATCAGTCCCACATGCTTCTGAGCATCCCTCCGCCAGTAGAGCCAGAGCATCAGCCCGAAGACGAGGAAGTAGAATGCCGCCTCGTAGATCTGCGTCGGGTGCGATGGCGCCGAGAATATCGGCTCCGCTCCCGCTCTCCACTCACCGATATTGGTGATGAAGCGGAAGGCCCATGGCACGTCCGTGGCATGGCCGTAGATCTCGTGATTGCAGAGGTTGCCGAGGCGGATCATCCCCGCCACCAGCCCCACGGGGACGCAGAGCCGGTCAAAGGTCCAGAGCATACTCCGATGGGTCACATGCCGAGAGTAGATGTAGATCGCGATCATGATGCCGAGGACGCCGCCATGGCTGGCAAGTCCGCCATGCCACACCTTCAGGATCTCGCTCGGATTGGCGAGGTAGTACTCCGGCTGATAGAAGAGGCAGTGCCCCAGTCGCGCACCGACGATCGTGCCGATGACGACGTAGTAGAAGAGCGCGGTCAGCCAGTCCTCCGGGAGCTTCTCCCGTCGCCACATCTTGCTGACAATGGCATAGCCGAAGACGATCAGCCCGAAGGCAAAGAGGATACTGTACCATCCGACGCGAAGACCCTTCCACTCCAGCAGGATCGGGTCCAGTGTCCAGGTGACGACATCAAGCATAGGTGTTATCTATATAAAATTGAGAGATGCATTTTCAAGCACGACAAAGATACCACTTTCGGAGTGTTTTCGTAAATGCTACCACGCCCTCCCGGTGGGTGACGCAGTAGAGCTCAAATGCATCCGTCCTGTCTAACGTATGGGATCCGGTATGCCCTGCCCCTCGCCCTTCGCTCATGTAGCCGGGGCGACGCATTTGAGTAGCACAGAAGTCCATCAACTCATTATGAAGGGTGGGGGACGAGGCACCCCGGCAGGGGTGCACGGTGTTTAGCCACGGGTCAAGGGGCGTAGC